>Ga0209709_10000353_pt1 | contig 43439 bp, 41 predicted proteins | sample ArcticOcean_MG_C_2_FD_187435 | JGI IMG/M metagenome (GOLD analysis project Ga0209709, IMG submission 187435) | Marine microbial communities from western Arctic Ocean - ArcticOcean_MG_CB4_136 (SPAdes) (version 2) | ecosystem: Environmental > Aquatic > Marine > Oceanic | place: Arctic Ocean... | reverse complement strand
TCTACAACAGATATTGGAATTAGAGGAACATATAAAGAATTCATATCCTATGACTTAAGCACATTTTTATTAGCATACAATAGTCGTATTGGATTTGTTCAAAGAGTTACATCTGGTGGAAATGTAAAAAGTGAGAGAGGTAACGTAGGTGATGCTAGAATATTAGGTTTTGAATCAATTATTGATTTTAATATTGCTGAAATTTTTCTTAAAAAAAATCAAAATACTATTTTTAATTACTTTATTAACTTTTCATTTATTGACTCTGAATACACTAATTCTAAGGAACCCGGTGTGGAAGGAAAAAAGGTTGAATTTATACCTAAAGTAAATCTAAAAACGGGAACAAAAATTGGGTTTAAAGACTTTATGTTCGGTTTTCAATACACTTATTTATCTGATCAATTTACAGACTCCTCTAACGCAATTAACAGCAATTTAAGTGGAGTTATTGGTATAATTCCTCAATATGATGTTTTTGATATATCAACATCATATTCTTTAAAAGAATTTAAGTTTGAATCTGGGATTAATAATTTATTTAATAAAAAATATTTTACAAGAAGAGCTACTGGATATCCTGGACCAGGAATTATACCTTCTTCGCCAAGAACATTGTATTTTACTATTCAATATAAAAAGTAATACATTTTAATGAAAAATTATATGGAGAGCTATCAAGCTGAAAGCTAAAACTATTCCAGATTTTTTTATGAAATCACTGTCGTAACTTATAAGCTCTACCCTATTAACAATTTTATTTTTATTAAATAAAATAGCGATTATCAAACCTAATATGATTACAAAAAAAGCTCTAACAAAATAATTTATTTCAGGAAATAATAATTGAATAACAATATTAGCAGGCAGGGTGATTACGAAGGCAAATAAAATAAAACTGTGTTTAGGTTTAATTAATAAAATAGCCGAACAAATCAAAACAACAATTCCACAGTTAATATAATATCTAAGCTCATTTAGAGTATGAGTAAATGCACTTCCAGGGTTTTCAAACTTTAAAAAAAGTAAAAATAGCCCCATTAAAAGCGCAGTAAATAAACTAAATATAATTGCTCTTCTTCCTGATTGGACTTTTTCAAAATCAGTAGCTTTTTTATTAATATAAACAGAGTAGATATCTACTGACCACATTGTTGCGATCGAGTTAAATGTTGAATCAACAGTACTCATTAATGATGCAAAAAGCCCGCATAAAATTAATCCTCTTAAACCAACAGGAATAAAGTTTTTTACTATATATGGAAAAGCCATGTCAGGATCAACTAAAGGTTGATCAATAATACTATAAAGTGCTATTCCTGGTATAATTATAACTACAGCCATAAAATATTTAAGAACACCTCCAACCATTAAACCTGTCTGAGCATGCTTTAAACTTTTTGCAGCAATTGATCTTTGCATAATTGTTTGATTAGCACACCAATAATTTATATTGAGAAAAAACAAACCAAACATATGAGTCCATGGTAATTTTTCATGATTAGCAGGAAGATGTAAGTGCATTTTTTCTGGAGTGAGAATAAAAAGTTGACTCCAACCCCCAATTTGATATACACTAACAAATAAAATAATAATTCCTCCAGACATTAACACAAAAAATTGAATGACATCAGTCTTTACTACAGCACTTAACCCTCCTAAATATGTGTATACAGCTGAAAAAAGTCCAAGAATGATTATTAAAATTGAAATCCTGTAAATTTGATTCGAACTAATAAAAGTTAGTAAGTCTCCAAATACCATATCTGCAGCATATGCACCCCAAAATAGTGCGGCACCAAGAGTAATTGTTGAGAAAAGAACTATACTTACTAGTGAATAACACAAAGCTATTCTACTTCCCAATTTAAGCTTTATAAATTGAGTTATGGTTGTAATTTTATGTTTCAAAAAAACAGGAACAAAAACAAATGCTGCTATTAAAAGACCTTGCATCGCGTTAATTTCAAGATTAGCTTGAGCTAATCCAAATAAATACGCAGAGCCCATCATTCCAAGAAACTGATAACCTTGAACATTAGTTGCTATAGTAGACAAAGCGATAGATGGCCATTTTAAAGATCTTCCACTTAAAAAGTATTCATCACTAGTAATACTTTTGGTTAATTTAGCACCTGAAATAGCTGTAACGAAAATCAATATGAAATAAACTAATACAATGAAAAAATCAATCATTTTAAAAAGTTTTAATTTCTTTTTCCTTTAGCTAATGGAGATAAAGGAATGTTTTTTGGTATTCTATTTAGAATTTCAGGAAAAGAAAATGTTTGAATTTTTGGTAATACATATTTTGCAAATAAATCTAACTCAGATGAATTTGGATATCCCGATAAAATAAAAGACTTAATTCCTATTTCCATATATTTTTTAATTTTTTCATAAACTTGATCTGGGTTCCCAACAATGGCTGATCCACACCCAGATCGAGCTAATCCAATTCCTGTCCATAAGTTGTCTTCTATATAATATTCTTTATCAGATTGATTTCGCATTTCACTTTGTAATGAAACCCCATATGATTTGGAGTCTAATGCTCTATTTCTGATTTCATTTCCTTTATCAATCTTAAGATGAGATATTAATTTATTAGCATATTCTTTAGCTTCATCTTCAGTTTCTCTAACAATTACGTGAGCACGTAAACCAAACTGCAATTCTCTATTATATTTTATTGATTTCATTTTTAAGTTTTCAATATGATTTTTTAAATTTAAAATTGTTTCAGGCCACATCAAATACACATCACAATGTTGGGCACACAATTCAATTCCTTGAGGTGAATATCCTCCAAAGTATAATAATGGCCCTCCATTTTGTTGGTAAGGTTTTACTGGGTCAGAAGGGAGATTAATATTATAGAAATCCCCTTTAAAATCAATAAAATCTTGATTCCATCCCTGTTTTAATATTTGAATCACTTCATTTGATCTTTGATATCTCATCTCAGAGGATAGGGAGGTTCCAGGAAGATCCGAAGAAATAATATTCAAAGTTAATCTTCCTTTTAGAATGTGATCAAGAGTTGCTATTGATCTTGCTAACATTGGTGGATGAATTTCACCACATCTAATGGCTGTTAATAAATTAATTTGTTTTGTTAATGGAGCTATTGCGGAGGCAAATGTCATTGTGTCTTGACCAACCTGGTATGATGATGGGCACAATATGTTTCTAAAACCAAGCTCATCAGCTTTTAAAACAATTTTAGAAGTATTCTCCCATGAACTTTTGTAATTCGGGTCGTGATCACCTAAAAACTGATCATCACCATTGCAAATAGGGGCAAACCATGAAATTTCAGCACCATTATTCAAAATTGACTTCTTATTCATTATTAATATTTATTCAAGTGCACTTTTATATACTCTAAGACAACGTTCTCTAGCAAATTTATGATCAACTATTGGATCTGGATAATTCAATTCATCACATTCAGGAACCCATTTTTTTATATATAATAATTTTTTATCGAACTTTTTAACCTGTTCATAAGGATTGAAAATTCTAAAATAAGGAGCAGCATCCACTCCACAACCGGCTACCCATTGCCAATTTCCAATATTACTAGATTGCTCATAATCTAATAATTTTGATGCAAAATAAGCTTCTCCTAATCTCCAATCAATTAATAAATGTTTACAAAGAAAGCTCCCAACTATCATCCGAACTCGATTATGCATAAACCCAGTACTATTTAATTCTCTCATTCCAGCGTCAACAATAGGATATCCTGTATTACCAGAACACCAATTTTTAAAATCATTTTCATTATTTAACCATTCAATTCTATCATATTTTGGTTTGAAACTTGTTTCAACTGTGTTTGGGAAGTGCCATAAAATTTGCATAAAAAATTCTCTCCATATTAATTCTTTTAAGAAAGTTTCATCTTCTTCCTTATTTGCTTGTTTAACAAGCTTTCTGACACTTAACAAACCAAACCTTAAGTAGACTCCTAGTTTAGATGTATTGTCTAATGCAGGAAAATTTCTAGTTGATTCATACTCTCTAATAATAGTTGAGTTGTATTTATAATTAGGTATTTTAACTTTTGAAGTTAAAAATTCTAGTTCTGTAAAAGATAAAAATGGTAATAAATGATTTGAAGTAAGATTTTTTAAAAGTTTCTCAGATGGATAATCAACATGTTCTTGTGAATTATAATTTTTTATCCATAATCTTGAAAAAGGTGTATAAACTTTGTATGGGGTTTCGTCAGATTTTACAACTTCATTCTTTTCAAAAATCACATGGTCTTTGTAAGTTTCAAATTCAATATTATTTAGTTTTAAAAAAGAAATAATCTCCTCATCTCTTTTTCTTGCATAAGGTTCATAATCATGATTGAAAACGACTTTATCTATAGGGTGTTTTTTAACTAAGTTTTTAATAATGCTTAAGGGATCTCCCTTAAAACTTGCAATATTTGTCTTATATTTTTCTAGTACTTCATTTATAGCTTCTAGCGCATCATGAATAATTTTAATTCTTGCATCATCTTTCGGAAGTTTACTTATAATATTTGTGTCAAAAATAAAAATAGGAATAACCTCTTTGCTTCCGTTAAGAGCATTATAAAGCCCTACGTTATCAATTAATCTTAAATCTCTTCTAAACCAAAAAAGGGTGTGTTTATTCATAAATATTTTATTTAGATTAAAATAAAAAAGTTTTATCTATTTGAAGGTAAAGCTAAATAATAAAATGAAAATTTATAAAAAAATCAAGCTCGATCAAGAGAATTATCAATGATGAATTGACGAAATTTTTTATAACCAGAAATTTTTTCGGTTGATACAATTTTAGTAGAATCTGAGCTGTTTTCTTTAATCCATTTAATTGATGAAGGACCAAATGTCTTTGATAAATTCTTACTACTCCAATTAACCATCTCTATAATTACGGGATAACAATTGGCTGCTTTATCAGTTAAGTAGTACCACTTAACTTTTTTGTTTAATGGATTGATTTTATAATCTATTAAGCCATCATTCATTAGTGATTTTAATCTATTAGTTAAGATATTAGAGGCAATTCCTTCGGGGCTCGTTAAAAAATCATTGAATGTCTTTTTCTCAAGAAACATATCTCTTATTATTATAAGTGACCATTTGTCACCAAAGTGATCAAGAAAGTTAGCTAAGGCACAGTGGCTTCTATACATTTAGTTTGTAATCTATTTAATTAGATAGTTAATTTATAAAAAGGTTTAATTTTCTTTTAAATATTTTTGAATTTTATTTTTTGCATGATGATAACTTGCTTTTAATGCACCTACAGATGTTCCTGAAATTTTAATAAATGTAATTAAAAAATGAAATGATAAATGTCTGTAGGTCAATTTTTTAAGATTATTTTATCAATATATACGAATTCTAAATAACGCTAATTAAAATAAGAATCAGATTTATAGTTTTTATTTTTTTTATTCGCGTATAAACAATAACTAAAACCTTTGTTTATAGAATAAGAACCAATTTCTCCAATTTTATTTATTGCTATATAGGCAACTTGAAAATCAGGTTTACCCTTCTCTTTATTTATTATTCTTTGAATGGCAATTTCACAAGCTTTTTGAGGAGTATAATTTTGTCTCATTAATTCAACAATCAAAAAACTTCCAACAGTTCTAACTACTTCCTCTCCCATTCCAGTAGCAACAGCTCCACCTATGGTGTTGTCAATAAACAAACCGGATCCTATAATTGGTGAGTCTCCAACCCTACCCTTCATTTTATAAGCTAAACCACTGGTTGAACAAGCTCCAGAAAAGTCACCTTTATTATCCATGCATAAAATACCTATAGTGTCATGATTTTCAATATTTATGATGGGTTTGTAATTAGATTTATCAAGCCATTTTTTCCATTGTTTTTTACTTGAAGGTGTTAGTAAGTTTTCAGCTTTATAACCTTGAGAAATAGCAAATTCTTCAGCGCCCTCTCCGACTAACATGACATGAGGAGTTTTTTCCATTACATCTTTAGCCAATGCAGCTACACTTCTAACATTTTTAACAGCAGCAACAGATCCACAATCTCCAAGATGATTCATTACGCAAGCATCTAAACTAACATTCCCTTCACTATCTGGAGCACCACCATACCCTACTGTTGTATTACTTGAATTTGACTCCTCTACAGAAGCACCTTTTATTGCTCCATCTAAGGCTGAAGCCCCATTTTCTAATTCTGAACCTGCAATAGTATTTGCATTACTAAAATTCCATGTACAAACACTAATTGGGGCTTTTAGATTAGAATTATTTATTAAAAATGAATTATTTTTTGTTTCAAATAAATCTGGAGAGATTAATCCGACTAAACTTAATTTTGATGTATTTTTTAAAAATTTTCTACGTTTCATTTATTTAACAATTAACATATTAAATATAGTATTTAAATAATATTAGTTGACCTAATGACAAATGTTAAGGAAAAATCATATTGAAAAAAATTCCACAAAAAGTAAAAAGACCTCATCGATGAGGTCTTTTTAGCTTTACTTTTTATTTGATCAGTTTGCTTTAAAAATAAGCTCCATATTAGCTGTATCAAATGCTTTTCTTGAAGCCATGCCTGCTTTAGACAATTGATTAGACCTAAAATCTGAAGGGAAATCTATAGTTGCTCCCTCAACTCTACGGTTAAATATAATATGAGTTAAGTTTTGGTATGCATTTTCAGTTCTATCAATAATTCGATTGAACTCCCAGTTCATGTGTTTTCCTGCAAGAATATTTTTTTCCCAAATTGGTCTATAGTATTCCATTTCAAACTGCTCATAATCATCATTAAGTTGCTGAGCTGGAAAAACAGTATAAACATTCCCAACAACATGAGCATTTGGTTTAGTATAGTATATATTCTCCATTACATAACTTCTAGTATCTTTTCTTGGATTATCTTCTGCAGCTATGGATGCAATCATTCTCTCAACTTTCCTGGAAGACATTTTTCCTTTATATGCTTTTTTAGCAATTTCTAAATAACCATCCCAGGTATCAGCTTTCATTTGATCTAGATCCTTATAGATACTTAAAATCATGTAATCAACCACTCCTTTGTCTTCAATTTCAGTCAAATCTCCTCCACCAACATTTTTTAAAATGTACCATCCTGACTTTTTTCCGCTATTAATAGCAGCTTGTTGAATAGGAACCATAAAAGCCTCCACAGCTTCATAATCCATTTCCCTACCATCTTTAACTTGGATAATATCCATATTCAAAATTTGGGCATTTGAAAATAATGGTATAATAAATAATACTAATAATATATTTTTCATAATTTTAATTTAATTGTTTTTTGCAAGTTATAAAAAAATAAGATTGTAGGTTATAAAACCTAATTAATCAAAACCCTGAATTCCCTGGACTGTAGTATATTTCAAAACCACCTTTTTATTTGGATTTATTTTTTTGTAGGCAGATTGAACAGCTAGGGTAGCTTCGTGAAATCCACATAAAATCAACTTAAGTTTTCCTGGATAAGTGTTAACATCTCCAATTGCATATACACCAGATATATTTGTTTGATAATCCATTGTATGGTCAACCTTAATAGCATTTTTTTCAATATCAAGATTCCAATTTGATATCGGACCTAATTTAGGTGAAAGACCAAATAGTGGTAACCAACAATCTAAAGAAAGTTCAGTTATTTTTTTTTCATTGTCTTTAATCAAAATAGATTCTAAAGAATTTTCACCTTTTAATGAAATAACTTCTGAATTTGCATACAAATCAATCTTACCAATTTTCTTAAGATGATGGATTTTATCAACGGAGTCTTTATGTCCTCTAAAAAATTCACTTCTATGAATTAAACCTACTGACATTTTTGAGATTTCTGCAAAATAAATTGCCCAATCTAATGCAGAATCTCCTCCTCCTGATATAAATATTTTTTTTTCTTGAAAAAAGGCTGGTTCTTTAACGAAATAATAAACTCCTTTATTCTCATATTTTTCAAGATCATCTATTTTAGGTTTTCTTGGTTCAAAACTACCTAAACCTCCTGCAATAAAAATAATTGGGGCTCTATGTTTTTTCCCTTCACTTGAAGTAACAATGAAACTTCCATCTTCTTGTCTAGAAATTGATTCAGCTCTTTCACCAAGTGTGAATCCAGGTTTAAATGGTTTAGCTTGTTCCATTAGGTTATCTACTAATTCTCCAGCTAAAACAGAAGGAAATCCAGGGATATCGTATATAGGTTTTTTGGGATATATTTCAGACAACTGACCTCCAGGAAAGGGAATGGCATCAATTAGATGGCACTTAAGCTTCATTAAACCAGCTTCAAAAACTGCAAAAAGACCAACAGGTCCTGCACCTATAATTATGATATCAGTTTTAATCATCTATGTTTGATATAAAATATTTTTGCAAATATAATTCTATTAACTTCTAAAGCTCAAAAGTTTGTCCAATTTTTGCAATATTATAACCTTCTCGTATAACTCTTAACGCTATGTCGCTATTTGGATCAAGCATAGGATTAGTATGATTCATGTGAATGAAGAAAATTTTATTCTTGTCCTTTTTTGAAAGTGATTTTAAAGTTTTCATAGTTTCAATTACAAATGGATGCGGAATACTCTCAACTGGCCTGTAATTAATTTCGGAATTGTCATAAAAAGTTGCGTCTATGAATAAAAAATCTGTACTCTTAACTATTTTTTTTAATGAAGTTGGCCAACTACTCCATTTATCAATGTCTGGAAGAAAAAAAGCTGTTTTTTGAGAACCATAAATGTAATAACCAACTGTTTCAGAAAACTCATCTCTATGTGGAACAAGGACAGGTTTAACACTTATATCATCTGAAAGATTATAAGATTGATCATTATTCAAGTTAATTAACTCTATGTTTGATTGTGATACTAATTGAGACCAAGGTCCATTCTTGATTAAGAAATTTGACATTCGACTCATTGCATATACCGGAGTATTTTTAGCTCCTAATGCTTCTTTTCCTAAATACATTAAACCTGTATAATGGCCAATATGGGCATGTGTTAAAAACACTCCATTAAAAGAAGATTTATATTTAGTATTCATATAATTTAATTGATCTGAAAAATCAGGAGATGCTTCAAATAAATAAAAACCCTCATTGTCTGGTAATGATAATCCGAGAGATGTTACTTTTAAATCAGAGGATGAATTATTACAGCATTTTTTCTCACATCCGATATGAGGCAAACCACCATCTTGGACAGTACCTAAAACTGTGATAATACTAGTTTTTTGTGATATTAATAATTCAGAAATCAAAAGGAATACAAGTAATGTTTTTTTCATTTACATATTTGATTAATTATTCTACTTAAATTATCCATTATAATTTGATCAGAAACTTTTATATTTTTAATAAAGTTAGATTGAGTATTTATTTTTCTTAACTGATTTAGTTGATTTTCATCAATAAATAATGATGAGACTCCCTGAAATGAGATAAATGAGTTGTTCAGTTTATCATAATTATCAATTGAGTTTCCCTTGCAATTTGCAAATAAATCAATTTCTAATATTTTAATTCTAGGTTTAAAGAGAGCGACTTGTATTATTTTTTTTTCAAGTCTATCATAATCATAACCTGATTTATTATATAAAAATTTTTGTGTCTTTGATTGGCCGTTATTTAATCTTCCAACTTGGTCATTTGATGTTGTTGAAACTCTACTTGGAGATGATGAAATGTAATGTTTAAAGTAAGCTTTTTCATTACTGATTTTAAGCCATTTAGGGTTGTTAAGCTTTAGTAAATATTTAGCTATGTTTTTTTCATTTCTTGATTGAGAAAAAGTCTCTTGTGAAAAACAAAATTTAAACAAGAAAAAAATTAAAATAAAATTAGAAAACTTATAATACATCCTAACTAATATAAATGAATTATTTAAAATTTTAATTATCAATTTTTATATTATTTTTAAAACATGAATACAGAAATAAAACTTTCTCAAAAACTTGATCAAAATGATCAATTAAAAGATTTTAAAAAAGAATTTATTAATAATAATAATGAAATTTATCTTGATGGAAATTCATTAGGCAAACTTCCAATATTATCAAAAATAAAAATAAAAAACGTAGTAGAAAATGATTGGGGAAATAGCTTAATCAGAGGTTGGAATGATTCCTGGCTGGAAATGGTAGACAGGGTGTCATGTAAGCTAGAAAAACTTTTTAATGCCTCTAAAAATGAAATAATTATTGGAGAATCTACTTCAGTTTATTTATATCAAGTTTTATCTTCTTTATTAAATTCTAATAAATACAAACATCACTTTATTTCTGATAATTTAAACTTCCCCTCTGATTTATATATTATAAATGGAATTTGCAAGGAAAAAAAAGGACCTACTTCGGTTATAATTGATTATGAATCTGATATTGAAGCTAATCTTGAAATGTTAAAAAACTCAATAAAAAACAAACCCGGAATCATATGTTTAAGCCTTGTTTCATATAAAAGTTCTTGGATTTACCCAATGAAAGAGCTAAATAACTGGGCGTTAAGTCATAATAGCATAATAGTTTGGGATCTAAGTCATGCGGCTGGAGTAGTTCACATAGATTTAAAAAAAACAAATACTCATGTTGCTGTTGGATGCACATATAAATTTTTGAATGGTGGACCTGGATCTCCGGCTTACCTTTATATCAAAACAGATCTTTTAAAATCATTACAAAATCCGATTAATGGGTGGTTTGGGCATTCAAATCCATTTTCTTTTTCAGAAGATTTTGATCAAGATAAAGGGATTAAAAGATTTTCAAATGGAACGCCTAGTATACTTTCAATAACTCCAATCGAAATAGGTGTTGATCTGGTTTTAAAAGCAGGGATTAAATCTATTGAAGCTAAAAGCAAAAAGCAATCTGAATATTTAAAAAATTTGATTATCAAGTTTTTAATACCATTAGGTTTTAAACTTGAAAGTCCAGTCAATTGCTTAAATAGAGGTTCCCATATTTCAATTTCTCATTCTGAATCTTGGAGAATATGCAAATCTCTCCAGACAGGAACAATTAAAATTATTCCAGATTATCGACCACCTAAGTACATAAGATTAGGAATTTCTCCATTATACACATCATTTGAAGATCTAACAAAAACAGTTTTTAAACTTGCTGAAATAATTAAAAATAAAGAATATTTAAAATATTCAAAGGAAAGACCAAGAGTTACCTAAATCATTGTACTAAATTAATTATATTCACATTAAATTAAAGAGTAGATTAATGCTTGACGATTTAAAATATTTATTTGCTTATACAATTCCATTATCAGCACTTGTTGCAATTTTCTCAAATGGAATATTAACCTTTACAACCCCTATATATGCTTTTATTTTTATTCCGATTTTGGAATTAATAATGAAAGATTTTGATGCTCCATATGATGAAAGTCAAAAGAAGAAAAAATTATCAAATTATATTTTTGATGTTTTACTTTACCTAAACATTCCTTTTGTGTTTTTTTTATTGTTTTGTGGTTTATATAATTTAACAAATACATCATTAATGTTTTATGAAAAGATTGGTATTATATCATCTTTAGGAATCTTACTAGCTACTAATGCTATTAATGTTGCTCACGAATTAGGCCATCGTAAATCTAAAACTGAAACAACACTTTCCAAATTACTTCTCCTTCCTTGTCTTTATATGCATTTCTACTTAGAACATAATTTTGGACATCATAAAAATGTTGCCACACCTGATGATCCTGCTACTTCAAAGTTTAACCAAAGTGTATATAATTTTTGGATTACATCTGTCTTTAATCAATATATCAGTGCCTGGAGAATTCAAAAAAACATTTTAAAAAGAAAAGGAAAAAAATTTATTTCCTATCAAAATGAAATGTTATGGTACATAATAATTCAGTTAACTTATTTAAGCGTAATCTTTCTCCTTTTTGATTTCTACGGATTATTGTTTGCTATTATCCTAGGGATTCAAGCGTTTTTATTTTTAGAAACTATTAATTATATAGAACATTATGGCTTGTTAAGAAAAAAGCTATCCTCAGGCAGGTATGAAACAGTTCAAACACATCATTCATGGAATTCAAATCATTTAATTGGAAGAATAGTTCTGTATGAGCTTACAAGACATAGTGATCATCATTTTAAATCTTCAAAAAAATATCAAATTTTAGAAAACAAAAAGAATAGTCCACAACTTCCCTTTGGATATCCTACTTCTATTTTACTTGCATTAGTTCCTCCACTGTGGTTCAAAATAATTAACCCAAGACTGAAGGTCGTTTAAATAATAATATGTCTAAACTTTATAGAGTTTCAATAGTAGCTGCATTAGCTGGTTTTCTATTTGGTTTTGATACTGTTGTCATTTCAGGAGCTGATCAAGAATTACAAAAACTATGGAATACTTCAGACTTATTTCATGGATCAATAGTAATGTCAATGGCTCTATGGGGAACTGTTATTGGAGCATTGTTCGCAAGTTATCCTTGTGATAAATGGGGAAGGAAAAAAACACTTATTTTAATTGGTGTTTTATATTTAATTTCATCAATTGGATCAGGAATTTCAACAAATCCTTTTATGTTTTCATTCTTTAGATTTATTGGTGGCATTGGTGTTGGAGCTTCAACAATAGCTGGTCCAACTTATATTTCCGAGATTGCTCCACCATCAAAAAGAGGCAGGCTTGTGGCTCTTTATCAATTTAATATCGTGTTTGGAATATTAATAGCATATGTTTCAAATTATAGTTTGCAAAGTTTTGGCAATGAACCATGGAGATGGATGGTGGGAATTGAATCTATTCCTGCCTTAATTTATCTTTTAGGAATAATGAACATTCCATATAGTCCAAGATGGTTGTTAATGTCAAATAAAAATCCTTCATTGGCAAATGAAATCTTTAAAGAACTCAATGGTAGAAAACTTAATGATTCAGAACTTAATAATATTATAAGTTCTGTAAACGTAAACGACAGATTGTTTTCGTTAAAATACATTAAGCCTCTTATTCTTGCTTTTTTAATATCGTTTTTCAACCAACTATCAGGTATAAACGCCTTTTTATATTATGCTCCAAGGATATTTGAGGTAGCAGGGCTTAAATCAGATTCAGCTTTTTTAAGCAGTATTGGCATTGGAATAATTAATCTTATCTTCACTTTACTTGGAATGTATATGATCGATAGAACAGGTCGAAGAACACTTCTTAAAATCGGTTCAATTGGATATATATTTTCTCTGACAATGATAGGTGTCTCTTTTTTGTTAAGCTGGAAAGGAATTTATATACCTCTATTTTTATTTATTTTTATAGCCTCACATGCAGTAGGTCAAGGAGCAGTAATATGGGTATTCATATCTGAAATTTTTCCCAATCACCTTCGTGCTAAAGGACAGTCATTTGGATGTTCTGTTCATTGGATTTTAGCTTCACTTATTACTTTGTTTATGCCTTCGTTACTTTCAGAATTAAGTAATCCTGGTTATATCTTTATATGCTTTGCAGCGTTTATGATTTTCCAATATTTATTTGTAATATTTTTAATGCCAGAAACAAATAATATCACTCTGGAAAAATTAAGTGTAAAAATATTAAAAACTTAAAGCTTATTAATCATATTTAATCCTCCATATTTTTAAACTTTTTTGGTTTTAAACTATATTTACTCAAAACATTTATCTAATGAAAGTAAAGACCCAAAAAACGATTGCAGATGTTGGGAGAATTTTGGAAAATCATATCAATGACAGTGTTAATAAAAAAACAAGTACTTTAAATCAAAGAGTTCCAGAATTAATTGCAAAAAAATTAAAACTTAAAGAACGACTTAAACTAGGGTTCAAGTCTTCTGAAGATATTTTAGATTTTGTGACAAACTATCTTGACAACACTAACCACCTTAATCACCCTCATTACATGGGGCATCAAGTTCCTGTCCCTCATGATTTAGCAGGGATACCTGAATTAATTCATGGAACAATAAATAATCCAAGTTCTTTATATGAGATGGGGCCTGCAGGAAGCACTTGTGAAGGATTTATGATTAATTGGATGTTAGATAAACTAGGTTGGTTAGAAGATAGAGATTATTATGATTTTAAATTTGAAATGGGGCATCCAAGTGGAGTATTAACCCATGGAGGGTCGGTAGCAAACCTAACTGCTTTAACTGCTGCAAGATCATCTATTAGTCCAGACTCCTGGAACTATGGTAATCCATCAGATTTAGTAGTTATGGGTTCAGCATCAGCTCATTATTCAATATTAAGATCATTATCAATTCTTGGGTTAGGTAAAAAGTCATTTGTACCCATTCCTGTAGATGAGAATGAAATCATTGATGTAAGTAAGCTTGAACCTATATACAAAAAACTGATTGCTCAAGGAAAAAAAGTAATGTGTCTAATTGCTAATGCTTGTGCTACTTCAACTGGTTTATTTGACCCCATAGATCTAATGGGTGATTTTTGTGAAAAAAATAATATTTGGTTTCATGTTGATGGAGCACATGGAGCAGCTGCATTAGTCAGTAATAAAAACAAAAAACTAGTTAAAGGAATTGAAAAAGCGACATCTCTAATATGGGATGCACATAAAATGATGAGAGTGCCGGCTCTTTGTACAGCCGTTATTTTTAAAGACTTTAAATATCAAGCAGGAGCTTTTCAACAAAAAGGCTCCTATGTTTTTCACAACAATGAAGTAGTTGGAATGGATTCAATGGCTTATACAATTGAATGTACAAAGTCTGCACTCGGCACTAAATTATTTTGGGCATTTGCAATAGAAGGAGAAAAAGCTATCGAGTGTTTTATTGATTACACTTTTGATTTATGCAACAACTTTTATGATATTTTAATAAAAGATTCTGATTTTGAGGTTCCGTATAGACCCCAAAGTAATATTTTATGTTTTAAATATATTAAATTCTCCAAAGAAGATGAATTTCAATTGAAACTCAGATATCAGATAATAAATAATAAATATTTCTATATAACATCTTGTGAAATGAATGGAATTAGATATTTAAGGGTTGTTTTATTAAACCCATCTACTAATGTTGGTCATTTAAAAGAATTAATTATAGAAATTAAAAAAATAGCTAATATATTGGCTAATAAATAAGAAAATTTAAACTTTAATTATGTACTTATTTTTTTTCGAACTTTTTAAAACTCAAGGTCTAAATAATTCATTATCAAACTTCCTGAGCTTCACATGTGTTGTTTTTATAATTGCATCTACAACACTCTTACTTTCATTTCTATCCAGAAATATCATCAAAAGACTATTTAGTCAAATCGCTAATAGAACCAGTTCAGATTTTGATGATTCTCTCATTAAAAATAAAATTCCATCTCTTTTGGGATATCTCCCTCCTTTATTTTTTTTAATAGTTCAATTACCTCAAGTATTATATAACTTTCCAAAGTTATCCATTTTCAGTTCTAATGTGTTAGAAGCAATCACTGCATTTCTTGGTATTCTAATAATACGAGGGTTTTTAAAATCTGTTACAGATCAACTAAGAAAATATACTGTCTTGAAAGATAAACCCCTGGAAAGCTACCTTCAAGTTTTTATGATTTTTATTTGGTTCATTGGTGGAATTATAATTTTATCCTTACTTACAGGGAAGGAAGTTGGTGTTTTTTTAACTACACTTGGAGCTCTATCGGCAGTCATTCTTCTTATTTTTAAAGATACTTTATTAGGTTTTGTTGCTAGTATTCAGATCACAATAAATGATACTGTTAGAATAGGTGATTGGATCACAATGAATAACTCAAATGGAGATGGAGATGTAATATCCATAAGTCTTTCTACAGTAAAAATTCAAAATTTTGATAATACAATTACCACAATTCCTACATACAAGCTTATATCAGATTCTTTTACTAACTGGAGAGGGATGAGTGATTCTGATGGAAGAAGAATAAAAAGAGCAATTCTTGTTAAAGCCAGTTCCATTAAGTTTTTGAATAATCAAGAAATTGAACCTTTAAAAAAAATAGAACTGATAAGTTCCTTCATAAGTAATAGAGAAAAAGAAATTAAAACACATAACAATTCATTGAAAACAAATAAAGTTGAATTAATTAACGGCAGAAATCTTACGAATATTGGATTATTCAGAGCTTATATAAAAGAATATTTAGACCAGCACTCCAAAGTAAATAAAAACATGACTATTATGTGTAGACAACTAGCCCCAACTCCAACAGGGATTCCTTTGGAAATTTATGCTTTTATAACTGATAAAGATTGGTCTATTTACGAGAGTATTGTTTCTGATATTTTTGACCACCTATTATCTGCTCTTCCAAACTTTAAATTAGAGAATTTCGAATATAGTTCAAAAAATTAATTTTATGATTCGTAGAATATTTTTAATACTGACTTTATTTAGTTTTATATTTTCATATAGTCAAAAAAAGAATAAAAAATCAACCATTGACAGTATTACTGTCGAAATGAAAAAGTCTAATGGACTTATAAATACTTATTTAAAAAATAATAAATTATATTTTGAAATTAATGAAAAAGTTTTAGATAAAGAGTTGCTAATGGTAACTAGATTTTCCCAGTTTCCAGGTGACTATTCGTCATACATAAATGCTGGTTCCAAAACTGCAGAAAATGTAATTTCTTTCAAATTAAAAGATAATAAAATAGTTCTTAAAAAATTAGCATATACAAATGAAGCCACCGACCAAGACCCTATCCAGATAAGCGTAATCAAAAATAATTTTCCTCCAATTCTTGCTGTCTTTGAGATTGAAAATAAAGAAAAAGATAGATTCTTAATTGATGTGTCAAGTTATTTTATGAATGATTCGCCTGGGTTCAATTTAATCAGAAAGTCAGATAAAGAAAGGTTTAAAATTGGAAGTGTAGATAAAAAAAGAAGTTTTATTGATAAAGCAAATAGCTTTCCTAATAATACTGAAATCAAAAACACATTAACATATTCTGCAAATAATCTCCCTAGATCAAACAGTTCGAAAACATTAAGTTTTCAGATAAATCATTCTATTATTCTACTACCTGAAACTTTAATGAAAATAAGATTGTTAGATAAAAGAATTGGCTGGTTTAGTTTAAAGAAAGTTGATTATTCCTCAGACAAACTGAAGTCTGATGAATTCAATATAATCAGAAGATGGAGATTAGAGCCTAAAAATATTGAAGCCTATAACAAAGGTGAATTAACTGAACCCATAAAACCAATAGTGTATTACTTGGATCCTGCAACTCCAATTAAATGGAGGCCCTATTTTAAGAAAGGTATTGAAGATTGGAATATTGCTTTTGAAAAAGCTGGTTTTAAAAATGCAATAGTAGCAAAGGACCCTCCTACTAAAGAAGAAAATTCTAATTTCAGCCCAGAAGACATTAGGTACTCAACTGTAAGGTATGTTGCATCCAAAACTAGAAATGCTACTGGTCCAAGTGTATCAGACCCTAGAACAGGGGAGATTTTAGAAAGTGATATAATTTGGTATCATAATCATTTAAGATCATATAGAAATAGATATTTATTAGAAACTGGTGCCGCTAATCCTAAAGCAAGAACACTGGACACTCCAGAAAAAGAAATTGGAGAAATGATGAGGAGAGTTATTTCACACGAAGTTGGACATGCACTTGGGTTGCCTCATAACATGAAAGCTAGTTCTGCGTATCCTGTTGATTCTTTAAGATCAGGAAATTTTACTCAAAAAATGGGTATTGCTGCAACTATCATGGATTATGCGAGATATAATTATGTTGCCCAACCAGGTGATGAAAACATAAGATTTGTTAGGAAGCTAGGACCTTACGATGAATATTCAATAGAATGGGGATATAGATATTTTTCAGATAAAAATGAAAATGAAATAGCAAAAGAACTTAATAAATGGGTTGGTGTTAAAAATTTAAATCCTATATATATGTTTGGATCATATGGTAATGATCCAAATTCTCAAACCGAAAACATTGGAGATGATCCTGTAGAAGCAAGTAATTACGGATTAATGAATCTTAAAATTGTCTCTCAAAATCTTGAGAAATGGACAATTAAAGAAGGTATGAGCTTTGAGGATTTAAATGAGCTTTATGGAGAACTTATAAGCGTATATAGAAGATATATATATCATGTTTCGTCTATAATTGGTGGAGTTAATAAAACTTTAATGAACAAAGGTCAAAGCGCAATACCTTATAAAAATGTTTCTAAGGATCAACAATTACGAGCAATAAGTTTTTTATATAAGAATCTTTGGTCTTCACCAATTTGGTTATATGATAAAAAAGTGATTTCGAAAATAAAAAATGACGGTGCTTTAACTCTAATAAGTAATCTTCAAAAATCAGTATTCAATAGGATTTTGAGTGTTAAAAAATTAAATACTATGATTTCAACTGAAAATACTCTTGAAGGAAATGGATTATCAGTATTTGAGCTAATTGAACGTTTAACAAATAATTTAACCGCGGATTTGGTAAAACCTGACATTCTTCAAAGAGAGCTTCAAAAAAACCTTATAAATCATTTTAAACTATTGATTGAGGACGAGAAATTATCAAATGAGGTGAAAGGTTTGATTCAAAATAAAAATAAATATTTATTAAAATATTTTAGATCTAAAAAAAGATCAAACTCACAAACTCTCAAGATACATTATCAATATTGCTATAATTTATTAAAATGAGTAAAATTCAAATATTTGTTACTGGAGGTACATTTGATAAAACATACAATTATATAAATGGTAAATTATTTTTTGAAAAAACTCATGTGCCACAAATGCTTAAAAGAGCCAAATGCAGACTTAATTTAGAAATAGATCAATTGATGCTTATTGATAGTCTTGAAATGGACGATTCTCATCTTAAGTTAGTTGAAGAGGCATGCTTGAAATGTAAATCAAAATTCATTGTAATTACCCACGGAACAGATACAATGACAAATACTGCTAAATATCTAATTAAGGCAAATATTCCAGAAAAAGTAATTGTAATTACTGGAGCAATGGTTCCTTATGCTTTCGGAAGTTCGTCTGATGGATTCTTCAACTTAGGTAGTGCTCTCTCTGTAGTTCAGAATCTGAGTAAAGGAGTATACATTAATATGCATGGGCAAACATTTTACGGGAATGAAGTTGAAAAAGATATAAAAAATGGAGTTTTTAAATCTATTACCTAAAATTATGTCAACTGACTAAAGACTATGAAAGTTAAAGAAAATGATAAACTAATTCCAAAATGGGATACAGAGTTATACAATGATAATTATACTTATGTCTATAATTATGGAAAATCTCTTGTAGAGTTACTTAATCCAAAAAAAATGAGAGAATTTTAGATTTAGGTTGTGGCTCGGGACAGTTAACATTTATAATCAATGAAATTTCAAAAAAAACTATTGGAATTGACAAATCCGTTGAAATGATTGCTGATGCAAAGCTAAGATATGGAAAGGTTAAATTCCAAGTTTGTAATGCGGAAAATTTTAGATTTAAAAATAAATTTGATTCTATTTTTTCAAACGCAACTCTTCATTGGATTAAAAATTATAAAAGTGTTATAAAGTGCATGTATAAAAATTTAAAATTTAATGGAAAAATAGTTCTTGAGTTTGGAGGAAAAAATAATGTAAAGACAATAGTTGATCAGTTAAGAAGCTCTCTAAAAAAACGAGGCTACTTAAACCAATCTAAATTAGAATTATGGTATTTCCCATCTGCTGAAGAATACTCAAAAGAATTAGAATTGGTAGGGTTTAAAGTTGTCCTAGCGGAAAGTTTTAATCGTAAAACAGAGCTTACTAATCAAAAGGATGGTATAAAGGACTGGATTTCAATGTTTGCCAAAAGTTTTTTTAAAGATGTTGATTTAACACACATAGAAGAAATTAAAACTGAGGTACAAGAAAGCATAAAAGAAAAATGTTTTACCAATGGAAAATGGTATGCTGATTACAAAAGAATTCGTTTTATAGCAATTAAAAATATTTATTAATTGTTATTAAGTGGTATTTAAAAGATTTCAGCTAACATACACCTTGCACTTCCACCTCCTGTTTTTTCAATAGTCTCTAGATTAGAATGGACTATTTTAGCGTAAGTTTCAAATTTATTAATCTGGTCATTAGATAAAGATTTAAATGCTGAAGTACTCATGACCAAAATAGGTTGAATACTGTTTTTTACAAGCAACATATTTCCTGCAAACTGTTCAATTTGATTTTCAGTTAGTGATATAACTTCCTTATTATCATTTTTTAATTCATTATAAACCATATTTCTTTCTGCGACATCATCTATTGAATCAAACCCAACAGCTGCAAATTTATTTCCAATACTCATCATTACGTTTGTATGATAAATCTTTAATCTCTTATTGTCAACAGTCTGATATGAGGAGAATATGATAGGCTTGTAACCCATTTTTTTGGAGAAATCTAGTATTACAGAGTCATCTGTTCTATCAGACAACGAGGCATAAAGTTTTTTATTAACCCTGTCTAAAACCATGCTTCCAGTACCCTCTAAATACATGTTTAAATTCTCATAATTTGACAAATCAAAAATAATCTTAGTATTTACACCTGATTCTTTTAGAGAATCAAAAACATGACTAGATCTTTCATCTCTTCTGTTTTTGGCAAACATTGGATAGAGAATCACTTTATGTTTATCATGAAAAGAAATCCAGTTATTAGGAAATAATGAATCAGGTGTCTCAGGATTCTGATTATCCTGATGAATGGTAACCTTTATGCCATTTTTAATTAAAATCTTAACTAATTCATCAAATTCCCTAAGAGCTAATTTGTTTAATGTATTAAAATCCAAGCCACTATCATATTGATAGTGGTTGTTTAATGCTGTTTGTTCATTCTTTTTAAAAAGGTAAGGACGAACCATTAAAACATGATTAGTTAATCTATTCATTTTTTCTAATTAATGGTAAAGTAACACATCTAAATAATCCCTCTTGCTTAGCTATTTCTCTAAAAGAAACTTCTTCTACTTTAAAGCTTTTTTTAATAAGCCATTTATTAAGCCTTGTAAAACTTGAATCAGACACTACTGTATTCTTGTTAATTGAAAAGACATTACTCATCATGTCAAACATTTCTTTAGAATTAATAAAGAAACAATTTTCAATACCAAAATCATCTATGAGAGCCAATAACTGATTTTTATTTGAAAATCCTCCCTTATGAATTATAGCAGATTTTTTACCAATAGGCTGAAAACAACAATCTAGGTGTAAAACATTTTTTTTTGGATCTGTATTAGATTTATTTAATTCTAACAAAACAACTTCCTTTTTTGAAAAATAATTCTGTAAAAACTTCAAGCCTTCTAAATTTGTTCTTGCAGTTATGTATTTAGGATAATCACTTCTTATATAAGCACCAACATAAATTTTGTCTTTGTGAAGAACAACATCTCCTCCTTCGATATGTGCATCTTTTGGAAAAGTAATAATTAATTCTGGATCTAATGAGTTTAGTATGTTTTTTAGCGCATCAATTTCTCTAGATCTGATTGGTAAAATATTTGATTTAAAAAATTTATTTTCAATAACAAAACCAATGTCTCTAGAGTATATTTGATTATAATTTTTTATTAAATCTGGTCTATGAACCTTTATTCCATAAAAAGTTAATTTAGAGATAAAGCAATCTAATTCAATAATCATATCAGCCTCTAAAGGATAAGTCCCAGATAATATATGACTTCTTGATTTAGGGTCATAAACATCTTTTAATTCAGGAATACCACCGTTACTGTTTGCTATTCCAACTACTAAAGATTCTAGAGATGAAGTCTCGTCTACAACATTTAATACCATCATTTAGATTTTGAGCTAATTTAAAAAAATACAATCAAAATATATAAAAATGCATATACATGTTTGAAGTAAATGCAGGTTTTTTATATTTGAAAAAAATAAACCGAAATATATGTCTAATGTTTTTTCAAGTAATTTTAAAAACCGTAATCGAGATCATTTCGCATCAATAGTAAGAGTTGCGCTGAGTGATGATATAATAACAGATGATGAAAGAAAATTCATCAACAGACTTGCTATCCTATTAGAAATTGAACCAGCAGAGGCTGATGAAATTATTTTAAACCCTGATTCTCATCAAATAAATCCTCCTGCCTCAGAGCTTAAGCGTTTAGAGAGGTTATATGACTTATCTAGAATTGTTGTTGCTGATGATATTGCAGATAAAGCAGAAATTAAATTGCTTATCAAGCTCACAATCGCTTTAGGCTTTCCTATTGAAGAGGCTAACTCTATAGTTGAAAAATCTATAAAACTTGTTCAGTCGGGTGCTGATGAGGATGATTTTATTTTATCATTAAAGTAGTTATTTGTAATGTTTTTTATTGGAGTAATAAGATATGCTTCCTAAAATAATTACAAATAAAACTGAGTAGTATACAAAGTTTGGAGTTATAATTTTATCTCCACTTGCATAAGAATGAAGACCTACAAGATAAAAGTTAACACCAAAGTAGGTCATTAATATACTTGAGTATGCTACTATACTCATTAGATTAAATAACCACCTTCCTTTTAAACCAGGAACTAATCTCATATGAATTACAAATGCATATACCATAATTGAAATTAAAGCCCATGTTTCTTTCGGATCCCAACCCCAATATCTACCCCAGCTTTCATTTGCCCACATTCCTCCAAGAAAATTTCCAATTGTCAACATTATTAAACCTATAGTAATAGAGAGTTCATTGATTATACTTAATTCTTTGATTTTTGATTTAATTTTGTTTTTGTTTTTTGAGTTTGTTATGGTAATTAAAAATAAAGTTACAATTCCAAGAATCATACTAATAGAAAAAGGACCATAACTCCCTACAATTACTGCGACATGAATCATTAACCAATAACTGTCTAAAACAGGTTGTAAATTGGCTATAGCAGGGTCCATCCAGCTCCAGTGAGCAATCATAAGTATCATAGATGACACAAAAGATGTAGCAGCAATTGTAAGTGAGGATTTTCTACCAAAAATTAAACCAAAAAATAATGTAGCCCATGAAACATATATCATAGACTCATATGCGTCGCTCCATGGTGCATGACCTGAAATAAATGATCTAAAGATTAAACCTAAAGAATGAAGAGAAAAAAGTAATATAATAGATCCTATTAAAGCTAATTCAAAATATTTAAGGAATTTTCTTTCATTAAAAATTCTAATTATTAAAACTATAAATAATAAAAGTCCAGCATATATGTACCAACTAAATAATTTTTTAAATATATCATATTTGTTATATAAAATTTCAGCATCAACTTTTGAAGAACTTGGTATAACTTCTGATCCATATTTTCTTTGAAACCCCTTCAAACTCTCAATAAGCTCATCAGCTTGCGTGAAATCTCCATTAGACTTTCCTAATCGCATTGCCTGGAAATAAAGTGGTAAAACATTATTCACATACAATGAGTCTGTTCCTTTTATATCAACTTCATTTAATTCCGGATATGAAACCCATTTATTTATTGAATCGTTTGGTATAGGGAAAATCCTTAATACCTTTCCTTCTAATGCAGAATATAAGAGATTAACTCTTCTATCTAATTCAATAAAATCTTTTTGAAATTGATTTGGAGTTTGGGCCCTATATGCATTTTCTAATTGATTAGCAATCTTGTAATTACCTTGTTCATCAAAAAATGATACTAGTGGTGCATATTTTGATTTTTCATCAACCCCAGCAATTTTTCTCAAGCTATCATTCCCCCTTTTTAAATATATAATTGGGACATTATACCATACAGCCGGATTGTTTATGATGGATAGCAAAACCTGGTCTGATGAAAGTCCTTTATATGTGTCACTCTTACTAACCTTCCTGAGTAATTCTGATGAAAAAGTATTAGCAGGCTTCATTCTCCCACCTAAGTCTTGAATTATTAAACTACCAAATTTATTGGCTTGGATATCTGGAAAAGCAGTAACCTGTATTAATGAATCAAAATCAAATTCTTGTAATTCAAACTTTTTTAAGACTGAATCTTGAGCATTTAAAGTATTAAAAAATAAAAAAAGTAATACAAACGAAAATTGTTTATTTTTTAATTTTGAAAGGCTTTTTGATAAATTCTTAAAACGAGTTCTTCCTATAAAAAATATACCACACATAGATAGATATAATAGAATATATCCAATATAAGTGATCAAAGTTCCCATAGAGTCATTATTTACAGAAAGTACTGTTCCTTTTTCATCTGGATCAAAAGAGGCTTGAAAAAATCGATATCCCTCATAGTCTAAAACATTATTCATGTATATATCATAATCAAATACTTTAGAATCGTCTTTAACTGTAACTTTACTCATAAATGAAGAATAGCTTTTTTCTGTTCCTGGATATTTGTCTGCTATAAAATCATTTAAAGTAATTGAAAATGGAAGGTTTAATGATTGAGAGCCATATGAAATATAAAAATCAAGTCCACCTACTTTAACATCTTTAGCTTCATTAACAACTCCCTTCCCTCCCATTACACCAATCTGTTTTGTCTCACCCATTGAGCTTATTGATAAATATAATGCATCTTGTTTGTCAGTCAATTTATCATCCGACTTAACAATTCCAAAATCTCCTCTTAAAGGAGGGTCAGGAATTACAAATTGAAAGTTTGGTATAACATAGAGAGATCTAAGTAATAATTCTTGTTCTTCATTTTTTGTTATTTTACCTTTAAATTGATCAGCCATTCTAGTAAATGTTCCAGAAAAGGGAGATTCTATGTAGTATAAACCAGAATCTGAACGAATATTAATAGCTCCATCTACTGAATTATTTAATGTAAAAAGAACATTGTGAATACTTGCAACTTCTCCTTCCTTTAAAAAGTGTTCATGTCTGTTTCCATCATTGGCTTCAACAATCTTTAAATATCTATCTCCATCAGAATTTAAAACAAGCCCTTCTGATACGTTTTCGATATATTTAACAGAACTAATAGAAAATTCTTGTCCATCAAAGTTTTTATTCCAATTAAGATTATTTGAAGTGTGTTCTGAGAACAAGACCTCATCTATTAATTTCTTTCTTTGGGGAGTCCCATTTACTTCTCCATCCACGAGAATTGTTAAAAAAGTTTTTTCTGATATAATTTTACTACTTTCATTCCCTTCTCTTATTGGCATTACTCCTTCAAAACCAAAGTATCTAGTTATAAAAGCACCCAAAAGAATTAATATAAATGAAAGATGTAATAACAACACAGCCCATTTGTCTTTTTTAAACAATCTATATTTAAATATATTTCCAAGAAAATTTAACATAAATAAGACCAAAATAAGTTCAAACCACCATGCATTATAAACCCAGATTTTAGCTGCGGTTGTAGAATAAAAACTTTCCAAAAAAGTACCAACTCCCATTGCTGTTGGGAAAGCAATAAACAACAGCGCCGTTAGTTGATTTGAAAACAAGTACTTAAAAAATTTTTCTTGCATTTATATCTTAAATTGTTATTACAAATATACCCTTTGATACTGGATTTTTAAACAGCTATGTTGTTATTAAAATGATTTATTTAACATTTTTACTGTTTTTTAATTTATTAGTTTATTAACAACATTATGTACATTTGAAATTATGTTAGAGATCACTGTTATTGGAAACGGAAATGTAGGTTCTAAACTAGCAAACTCAATAGACAATCTTAAAGAATTTAAGTTACTTGAGTGGTACGGAAGAAGTTGGATAAACGATGAATTCCCAGAAAAAAGAATCAATAAATTATCTGATCTTAAAAAAGCTGACTTATATATTTTAGCAGTATCAGATAATTCAATTGATACTTTTTTTAATTTTATTAGTACTGATTCTTTTGTTGTTCACTGCTCCGGTGCAACATCAATAAATATATTTAAAAATTATTCTAGATCAGGCGTGTTATTTCCAGTTCAAACAATTTCAAAATCCAATGATAAACTTTTTAAAAATACACCTTTTTGTATTGAAGCTAAAAGTGAAAATGATTTGATTGTTTTAAAAAGATTAGTTCTAGCCCTAAAGGGGAGCTACGAGTGCTTAAACTCCATACAAAGAGCTAATTTGCATTTGTCAGCTGTTTGGGTTAATAATTTTGTGAATCACATGATTTATAAAGGAAAAAAAATATGTACTAATAACGACATTCCCTTCTCTATTTTAGAACCCATTATAAAAAACACAATTAATCAAGCATTGATTAATGATCCAAAAATAGTTCAAACTGGACCCGCAAAAAGGGGTGATAACAAAACATTAAAAATTCATAATGAACTAATTAATGATTTAAATGATAAAAAACTTTATGATTTAATAACAAAATCAATACAAAACAGCTATGAATAAAGAAAATTACAAAATAAGATTAAAAAATATTACAACTTTTATTTTTGATGTTGATGGCGTCTTAACTGATGGCAAACTTTTAATTACCTCAAATGGAGAGATTTTAAGGTTAATGGATGCCAAAGATGGGTTTGCAATGAAATATGCAATTGATAAAGGTTTTAAAATCTCAATAATTTCAGGTGGAAAAGATGAATCCATCAGAAAAAGAATAGAAAAACTCGGTATAAACGATATTTACTTGGATTCTCATAATAAAATTGATTCTTACAATCACTTATTAAATAAATACAAATTATCTGCAAATAATATTCTTTATATGGGAGATGATATACCTGATATACCCGTTATGGAAAAAGTTGGAATAAGTTCGTGTCCTCAAGACGCAGTTACTGATGTTAAAATAAAAGCAGATTATATTTCTCACAAAAATGGAGGTAATGGCTGTGTTAGAGAAATTATAGAACAAGTTCTTCGAGTTCAGAAAAAATGGAAGTATACGAACTAATTCTATGATTGAAAACTTTAAGAAAGAAATCATATTAGCATCTAATTCTCCCAGAAGAAAAGATTTTTTTAATTTATTTAAGTTTCCATTTAAAATTAAAACTTTTGATGTAGAAGAAACCTATCCGTCAAACCTAAAAGAAGCGGATATACCGAGATATATTGCTGGTTTAAAATCTAATCCATTTAAAAAAATAATAAATAAAAATCAAATAGTAATTTCGGCTGATACAATTGTGTGGCATGAAAATAAATGTCTTGGTAAACCAAAATCTTTAGATGATGCAAAACAAATGCTAAAGTCATTGTCCGGAAAAACTCATAAAGTTATTACAGCAGTAGGGTTTTTAACATTTAATAATTATTATTGTATTGATGTAACAACTGAAGTTACATTTGAAAAACTAAATAACTCCATAATTGATGATTACTTATTAAACGCCGCCCCCCTTGACAAAGCAGGTTCATATGCAATACAAGAATCAATTGGTTTATTGGGGATTTCAAAGATAAACGGCAGTTATACAAATGTCGTTGGCCTTCCGGTAACTGAAGTTTTAAATGAAATAAAGAAACTTATAGATCGCTAATTTTTAAATATTAACTTCAACAAATGAAATACTTTTTTACGCTAGTATTATTTTTTCTACTATTCGCCTTTCAGGCAAGATCACAGAATAGTTCAGATATATATTCAAAGATTCAAAAATTAAATGTTTTGGGAAGTTTACTACACATAGGAGCTCATCCAGACGATGAAAACACAAGTCTTATTTCTTATTTTTCAAATAAATATCATATTGAAACAACTTATCTTTCGCTAACAAGAGGTGACGGAGGTCAAAACAGGATAGGGACTGAATTAACAGATGCGTTAGGTTTAATTAGAACTCAAGAACTTTTGGCTGCGAGAAAAATTGATGGTGCTAATCAGTTATTTACAACTGCTAATGACTTTGGCTTCTCCAAGCATCCAGATGAAACATTAAATATTTGGGATAAAAATGAATTATTAAGTCAAATTGTTAAACATATAAGAACAATACAACCTGATATAATTATAAATCGATTTGATCATAGAACTCCTGGCACAACTCATGGACATCATACGTCATCAGCAATTTTAAGCTACCAAGCTTTTGATCTGTCATCAAATGTTAATTATTTTCCAGAACAATTAGAATCACTTTCAGTTTGGAATCCAGAAAAATTATTTTTTAACACTTCCTGGTTTTTTTATGGAAGTAAGGAAAATTTTATGAAAGTTGAAAAAGATAATTTTTTAAAATTTGATCAAAGTGAATTTAATCCTCTGATTGGATTGACCTATGATCAAATAGCTGCTAAAAGTAGAAGTCAACACAAATCTCAAGGATTCGGAAGATCACCAAAACCTGGAGGTCCTCAATGGGGTTATATGGAGCTAATAAAAGGAAAGTCTGTTTCATCAAATAATCCTTTTGAAGGAATTGATATTAGTTGGAACAGATTAAAAGGTGGAGATAAAATTGAAAGCCTAATTGATAGACTTCTTAATGACTTTAACTTTAAAGTTCCTGAAAAAAACATCTCTGACTTAATTAATATTTATAAAAATATTGAAAGTTTAGAAATTGGATATTGGAAAAGCTTAAAGTTAAATGAAGTAAAAAATATAATATCTCTTTGTTTGGGATTAAATATTCAATTAAATAGTGAAAATATATTAGGAACTCCAAAAAGCAAAGAAATATTTAATCTGAAAATTATTAACCCATCAAATACAAGTATTTTAATTAAAAATCTGAAATTAAAAAATACTGATTTTATAATTAATTCTACAATAATTAATAATAATTTGTTTGAAAAAAAATTAGATATAACTACAGGTGATCAAATTTCATCACCTTACTGGCTAACTAAAGAAGGCACGCTAGGAATGTATCAAGTAGACAATCAAGAGCTAAAGGGTTTACCTGAAACCCCAATAGCCATAAAAGCTGAAATAAAGCTAGAAATAAATGGTACAGAATTAAATATGATTGTTGATGCAAATAACAGGATTACAGATCCTGTTCAAGGTGAGGTGATAACGCCCTACACTATTGTGCCAAAAGTCACTGTTAAACTTGATCAACCTGTTTATATATTTCCTGATTCAAAACCAAGACAAATACCTGTTTCAATAACTGCACATGAAAATAATGTTAAGGGCACTCTAAGTATAGAATTACCAGAAGGTTGGATAACCAAGCCGAATCAATTTTTGTTTGATATTTCAAAAAAGAATCAACAAAAAAATTATTTATTCAAAGTTTATTCTAGCAATAAAAACAACTCAGGTATTATAAAGCCAATTATTAATTCAAGCAACAATGAATACTCTAATCAGCTAATAACTATTGATTATCCCCATATTCCAAAACAATTCATTGTAAAGCCAAGTTTTGCTAAAGTTTTTGGAATTGATTTGAAAAATAATATTAATAAAATTGGGTATTTAATGGGTGTAGGAGATAAAATACCTGAAACATTAGAAAATATTGGAATAGAGGTAGTTGATATTGATCCCTCTAAAATAATTTTAGAGAATCTTTTAAGTTTTAAAACAATAGTAATAGGTATTAGGGCATTTAATGTTATTGACGAATTAAGTTTTAAAAACGAGATTTTATGGGATTATGTAAAAAATGGAGGAACTTTAGTTATTCAATATAATACCCGTAGAGGATTAAAAACAAATAATATTACTCCCTATAAATTAAAAATTTCAAGAGATAGGGTTACAGATGAAAATTCAAAAATTCATTTTTTAAATAAATCTCATTCAATATTTAATTACCCTAATAAAATTGAAAATAATGATTTCAAATATTGGGTGCAGGAACGAGGTTTATATTTTCCAAACTATTGGGATGAAAATTTCGAACCTCTTTTAGAAATGAATGATATTAATGAATCAAAAAAAAGAGGAAGCTTACTAGTTGCATCATACGGTAAGGGTAAAATAATTTATACTGGTCTTAGTTTTTTCAGAGAATTACCTGCAGGAGTTCCAGGAGCTTACAGACTATTTGTTAACCTAATAAACTATGGACATGAATAAGATGAAAAATCAAACGTATGCCTTGCTAATTGGAGTAAATATTTTTTACTGGTTTATATTTTATGGAATAATGAAAAATTATAGCTAATGCTAACTATTGATTGGTTTCTTTTAATTGGAACTCTACTTTTTATAGCTTTTTATGGTGTTTGGAAAAATCAAGATCATTCATCTATTAAATCATATATAAAAGGTGATAATAAAGCTAGGTGGTGGACTGTAGGTCTTTCAGTAATGGCTACTCAAGCAAGTGCAATTACCTTTTTGTCTACACCTGGACAAGCTTATAATGAAGGAATGGGCTTTGTTCAATTTTATTTTGGACTTCCATTTGCAATGCTAATTATATGCCTGTTTTTTTTACCTGTATATCAAAAATTAAATGTTTATACAGCTTACGAGTTTTTAGAAAGCAGGTTTGACTTAAAAACTAGAACTTTAACTGCTATTTTGTTTTTAATTCAACGAGGCTTAGCGGCTGGTATTACCATATATGCTCCTGCTATAATTTTAAGTGTAGCACTTGGGTGGGATTTAAAGATTTTGGTAGTATTAATTGGCTTTATAGTAATCTTTTACACTTTAATTGGAGGTACTAATGCTGTAAATGTGACTCAAAAGCAACAAATGATTATAATTATCATTGGTTTAATATCTGCATTTTGGATAGCACTTATTAAAATGCCTGAAAATATTGATTTTTCTAAGGCTCTTAAATTGGCTAGTTATAATGAGAAATTAAATATTTTAGATTTTAGCCTAGACCTTAATAGTAGATATACATTCTGGAGTGGAATCACAGGAGGTCTTTTCCTTGCACTTTCATATTTTGGAACAGATCAAAGTCAAGTTCAGCGATATCTTTCTGGAAAGTCTTTAAAGGAGAGTCAGATGGGGTTGATTATGAATGGGTTTCTTAAAGTTCCATTTCAATTTTTTATTCTTTTACTGGGCGTAATAGTGTTTGTGTTTTATCAGTATGAAACTCCTCCTATTCATTTTAATTCAAAAAATATAATAGAAATAAAAAAATCAAATTTTTCAAACGATTATTTTCAAGTTGAAAAGGAATATGAACTTACCCAAGATAAAAAGCATGAGCTTTTACTAAATCCAATGTTTTTTGAAAATGATCAGTTAAAAAAAGATTACTTAAAACTTGAATTAGATAACAAAAAACAAAAAGAAAAAGTAAATAATTTAATTCTTAAAAACAATAAAGATGCTTCAATTAATGATAAAGATTATGTTTTTATAACTTTCATTATCAATCATTTACCAAATGGAATAATAGGACTACTGTTAGCTGTTATATTTGCAGCAGCTATGAGTTCAACAGCTTCTGAACTGAATGCTCTTTCAGCTACAACCTTAATTGACTTATACAAAAGACACACGCCTAACCTGTCAGAAAATCACTATGTTAATATGGCAAAATTATTCACCTTAATTTGGGGGATAATAGCTATAGTTTTCGCATATAATGGTAATCTTTTTGAGAACTTAATTCAACTAGTAAACATTATAGGATCAATTTTTTACGGAACAATTTTAGGCATTTTTTTAATTGCAATATTCTTTAAAAAGATAGATAGTAATCCAGTGTTTTTTGCTGCTATAATTTCAGAGTTCTTAATAATCTATTGTTACTTGTTTGAGGAATTTGGTTACCTGTGGCTAAATGTAATAGGAGCAGTTTTAACTATAACAATTGCATATCTATTACAAGAAATTCAAAATATAAGTAAAAAAAACCTCGCTAAATAGCGAGGTTTAAGAATATAAGTTTCATCTATTTTGACCATTGCTCAATAGATTCTTTATTCATTTTTAAATAATCATTATTCCCAGCTATTTCAGCTAGTTCATATGATTTTTTAGCAGCTTCAATAGCAGCCTCATTCTCACCTAAACCTGCTAAAATTAATGAATACTGTCTTAAATGAAAGTATTTATTATTTCCTTTATCAATTGCAGTTTCCATCCAATTTTTAGCTTGTTTAAGGTCTAATTCGCTATTTAAAAAATATACTGCAGAACTGTAATAATCTGAAGCCTTAGGATTATTTGACAATGCTTTATCTATAGACGCCATTGTTTTTTTAACAGTAGGAACCTCTATTAAAGTCGTAACCTTTGTATTTTCCCATGAAATAGTAAGCTCTGCATTATTATTTGTTAAATTTTCCAGTTGAATAGTAAAAGATCCTATAATTTCATTTGTTTTAGTTGCTTTTGACTCAGATACTACAGCAATTTGAGTTGCATCCCAATCCTTCACAAGTCCCCAATTATCACTTTTCTTATAAAAAAATACTTCCCACATTTCTTTTCCAGGACGAGTAAATAGAGCATATGTTCCTTCAGGTATTTCAATACCAGCAATTGTTACTGGATCTGAAAAACTAATTTTTGTGTTTGCATTTGCACCAGTTCTCCATAATTCTCCATATGGAACTAAATTACCCATAACTTCTCTACCGCGCATTGCAGGTCTTGAATATTCAATTTTAATATCAGTAAGACCAACAGTTTGATTAATTGTAGCAGAAGGACTCGGTTGAGGAGAGACTACTTGAGCCAAATTGTAAAATGGAACAAATAATAACAATAATAGATTTTTTTTCATGTCTTTAATTTTTATTTATATGTAAATTTAATAACTATATTTCTATGTTTACCCCAATTAAGGATTAATTAATATTTTTATATAATGACAGCTAATTATAGTTTCAGTTTTGTTGTTTGGCTTTCATATTTAATTAATTTGATTGGTAATCATTACGCTTTATTATCTACCAAAAAATATCAATGCTTTTTTTGACTATAGAAAACTCTATACTAATACATAATAACCGTACTATATCAATAATAAACTCTTTAATCTTAATTTTAAAAATAGAAAAATTATTGAAAATTGATAACGATATCTAGTATATTTGTTAAAATTTTTCATGAAAGTTTACACAAAAACCACGTCTCAAAAGCTACCTATATCTATTGATAAAGCATGGGAATTTCTGTCAGATCCAAAAAATCTAAAAATCATAACCCCAGATTATATGGGCTTCAAAATCCTTGGTGGGTCAGAAAAAAAAATATTTGCAGGTCAAATCATACAATACATAGTCACTCCTATCCTAGGAATACCAACAAAATGGATTACTGAAATAACTCATGTCAAACATGGAGTATATTTTGTTGATGAACAAAGGTTTGGCCCTTATTCATTATGGCATCACAAGCATTTCATAAAAGAAATTGAAGGTGGTGTGGAAATGGAAGATGTCATTGATTATAAGTTGCCTTTTGGCCTTTTAGGTCAATTATTTCATCCTATAATAGTAAAACCAAAACTTGATGAAATATTTGATTATAGGTTTAATAAATTAATTGAAATTTTTGGTGAATTTGGAAAAACAGACTCTTATACTAGAAACGAATTATTAAAAAATATTATATGAAAAAAAATATACTTATTGTTGGAGGTAGCTCAGGAATTGGGTTAGAGATTGTAAAACAATTACATGAGGAACATAATGTTTATGTTGCTAACAGAACAAATGAATCTTTAAGTAACTTTAAACATCAATTCATCAAAATTGATATAACTGAAGAAACTATAGACTCTTCAATACTTCCTGAATCATTAGATGGTCTTGTATATTGCCCAGGCACTATAAATCTAAGACCCTTTAGAGGCCTTAAGCCTGAAACTTTCATTTCAGATTTCAACATTAATGTTATGGGAGCAATTAGAAATATACAAGCAGTTTTGAAAAATTTAAATCAATCAGAGCACTCTAGTATTGTTTTGTTCAGTAGCGTAGCAGTTCAAACTGGAATGCCTTTTCATTCATCTATTGCTGCTTCAAAAGGAGCATTAGAGGGGTTAACTAGATCTTTAGCTGCGGAGCTAGCTCCAAAAATATCAGTTAATGCTATAGCACCATCTATAACAAATACGCCTTTAGCTGATAAGTTTTTAAATAATGAAGCCAAAATGGAAAGAGCTATAGATAGACATCCTCTTAAAAAAATTGGCTCACCAAAGGAATTGGCTAATACTGCAATATTTTTACTAAAAAACTCTTCATGGATTACAGGTCAAATAATCAGTGTCGATGGAGGAATTGGAACTCTTAAAGTTTAAATTCGAGTTATTTTAGCTCCAATAGCCTTTAACCTTGAGTCAATATTTTCATATCCACGATCAATTTGTTCGATATTATGAATTGTACTTGTACCTTTGGCGGAAAGTGCTGCAATTAAAAGAGAAATTCCTGCTCTAATATCAGGTGATGTCATTACAGTTGATTTTAGATGAGACTTGAAATCATGACCAATAACAGTTGCGCGATGAGGATCACATAATATTATTTTTGCTCCCATATCGATAAGTTTATCTACAAAAAACAATCTACTTTCAAACATTTTTTGATGAATTAACAAACTTCCCCTTGCCTGGGTAGCAACGACTAAAATTATACTTAATAAATCTGGAGTAAATCCTGGCCAAGGTCCATCTGAGACAGTTAATATAGATCCATCAATATAACTTTGAATCTCATATCCTTTTTTGTGAGCGGGAATATAAATATCATCATTTACTTTCTCTAATTGAATTCCTAATTTTTTGAATACTACTGGAATTTGTCCTAAGTAATCCCAATTGACATTTTTTATAGTCAATTCGCTTTTAGTCATAGCGGCAAGACCAATCCAACTTCCAATTTCTATCATATCAGGGAGTAAAGTATGAGAGACTCCATTTAACTTGTCTACACCATGAATTGTGAGTCGATTAGAACCAATACCCGAGATATTAGCACCCATACTTACTAGCATTTTGCACAATTGCTGAAGGTAAGGCTCACATGCAGCATTGTATATAACTGTCTTGCCATCAGCTAAGACCGAAGCCATTAATATATTTGCTGTTCCAGTCACTGAAGGTTCATCTAATAGCATTTCAGCTCCTCTAAGTTTCTTAGCTGATACAGTATAAAAATAATTTTCTTTGTTATAATTAAATTTAGCGCCTAACTTAATAAATCCTTCAAAATGAGTATCAAGTCTTCTCCTTCCAATCTTATCTCCACCTGGCCTGGGAATACTTCCAACTCCAAATCGACCCAACAAAGGTCCCACAAGCATAATTGATCCTCTTAAGCCTTTCCCGTCAATTTTAAATTGATCAGACTCCAAGTAACTAATATCAATATTAGAAGCTTGAAATTCATATTTACCGTTGTTTAATTTGTTAATTGAAACTCCAAGGTTTTTTAAAAGAGATATTAATTTATTAACATCAATTATATCAGGAAGATTACTTATAACTACTTTCTCCTTAGTTAATAATAGTGCACACAAAACTTGAAGCGCTTCATTTTTGGCTCCCTGAGGTACAATAAAACCAGATAATTTGTTTCCTCCTTCTATTTTAAAACTTCCCATTATGTTCAGTACTTAATATCGAGTTCTTTTATTTCTATAATTATTTTTTTTAATTATAGAGTTATTTGATTTAGGACCATTACCATTCTTAGATCTTGCTTTTAAAAATTCTGAAGATTCGGTTAATGGTAGCAACTCTTCTTTAACTTTTAATTCACTATCTGATAATTCTTTTAAGTGACCGAAGATTAAAGCGTCCTCAACAGTATCTTTATTCCAATTGAGAAAACATTTTTTCATATGATTAGCAATTGTAAAAACTAATGCATCTTTCATTTCTCCTTCTTCCCAACTTCTGGCAACTTTTATCATCTGACTTATATTATTACCATAAAACCTATATTTCTGAATACTAACTGGATAAGTAATTCTTTCTGGTCTAGCCTTAAGAACTTCTTCTTGTGGTTTTTCAAATGGGGAATCAACATCTAATTTAAAATCAGACATTATAAATAATTGATCCCAAAGTTTGTGCTGAAAATCTGGAACATCACGAAGGTGAGGATTTAAATTTCCCATTACTCCTATAATTGATTTAGCCATCTTATTTCGCTCTTCACGACTTTCTATTTCATGAATTTGATCAATCATTAAGTGAATGTGACGACCATATTCGGGAATAATTAGAGGCTTGCGTTGCGTGTTGTACTTTAACACTTCCATATTTGAAAAATTTATTTGGTAAGATTAAGTGTGCAAATTAATAAAAATTCATTGATTTACTAGAGAGCAATGACACCTTTAAATTTAGAAACTTTTTTATATACTTTAATTACAGATTCAGGATTTTGCATTTCTAAACTAACACTAAGGCTTATAAAATTATTTTTGGATGATTTTTTTGTTAAAAAAGTAGGTTTCATGCCTTTAAAGAGATCTTTAACGTCTTCTATATTATTTTCTTTCTGCTTTACAATAAACTTAAACATATAATTTCCTGGCCATTTTTGAGAGATTTTTAAATTTTTTAAAAATCGTGGATAAAATTCTTCATCACTCATAAATTGATGTATTGAGTAGTTTAACTTTGTGTAAATATAGTTTAAAAATAATCCTTTGAATTTAAGTAAAATTGTTGTTACAGGTGCACCAGGAACAGGCAAGACGTCAATTATAAATCTTTTAAAAGCTAAAGGCTACACTTGTTTCGATGAATTTTCAAGGACTTTAATTAACTGGGGGCATAATAATGGTATAAAAGATTTTTTTTTAGAAAAACCCAATTTGTTTAGTGAAAAAATTCTTGAAGGGAGAATAAACCAATTTAACGAATCAAAAAAAAATAAAAAATCAAAGGATAATTTGATTTTTTTTGATCGCAGCATCTTCGACACTTTTGCTTATCAAAAGTTTATAAATAAATCATTTGTTCTTCCAAATGAATATGATGTTTTTAAATATCAAAAAGTTTTTATTTTACCTCTTTGGAGTGATATATTTTTAAATGATGATGAAAGGTTAGAAAGTTTTAAGATTTCAAGAGCAATTGATAAGTCCATTAGATCTACATATTATCATTATAATTATAAATTAAATGATGTTTCAAAAACTAGCATTAAAAATAGAGTTGATTATTTACTTAGTTCCTGTTTATGAAGAAAATTAAAGATGTATTGCTAGAATATTGGGGATATAAGAAGTTTAAAGATCAGCAAGAAGCAATAATTAATTCAATTATATCTGGGGACAATGCTCTAGTCACTCTCCCTACTGGTGGAGGAAAGTCATTATGTTATCAGCTTCCATCTTTAATAATTGGTGGAACTACAATAGTTATTTCACCTTTGATTGCGCTAATGGAAGATCAAGTTAGAGCTTTAAATAAATTAGGTATTTCTTCTTTTTATTTTAAATCTGATTCAAAAAATTTAACAATGGATCAACAATTAGATAATTGTATTTATGGAAATTACAATCTTGTTTACTGCTCACCGGAAAGATTAATAAATTCTGAATTTTTAAATAAAATAAGTAGAGCGAAAGTTAATCATATAGCAATAGATGAAGCTCATTGCATTTCTGAATGGGGTCATGAATTTAGACCTTCATATAGAAACATTAAAGACCTAATAAAGCTTTTTCCAAATGCAGTAGTCACAGCATATACTGGTTCTGCAAACCTCAGAGTCAAAAATGATATAATTGAAAATTTAGAGTTGATTAATATTAATAAAATCGAATCTTCTTATGAGAGAAAAAATATATTTTACGAAGTAAGTCATGTAGATAATAAAATTAATGGTTTATTAAAGGTAATTAACAACGAGAGCTCAATCATATATTGTGACACAAGAAGATCTACTGAATATGTTTCAAAAAAACTATCTCACAAAGGTTTTTCAGTAGACTATTTTCATGGAGGAATTCCTATAGAAGAGAAAAAAGAAAAATTATTAAAATGGCATTCTGAAGATATTAAAATAATTGTTGCAACCACAGCTTTTGGTATGGGCATAGACAAATCAAATGTTAGAAAAGTTATACATTATGACATACCCAGAAGTATTGAGAATTATTACCAAGAGTCAGGAAGAGCAGGGCGAGATGGAGAAAAGTCAAAAGCTATCTCATTAGTTACACCTGAAGATAAAAGTTCATTTATTAACCAAAATTTAAATAGTCTTCCAAACAAAACTAATTTAATTGAAACATATAAAAAACTATGTAATCACCTCCAAATTCCTTTTGGTGAGGGACAAGGCAATTGTTTTGATTTTGATTTTATTTTTTTTTGTAGAAAATATGAGCTGAACAAGCGAACAACTCATAGCATTTTTCGATTTTTAGAAAATAACGGATTAATAGTTTTAAATTATACAAGAAATAATAAAATAAAAATTCATGTTCAAGCCAGTATTAACACTATTAAGGATAGCATTAAGCTTTCAAACCCACAATCTAAAGTCATAGAATCACTTATAAGGTTTTACCCAAGCATAATGGATAAAAAAATTGAAATATCAATAGAAAAGCTAATTCAATTCACCAACCTAAGTCGAAAAGAAATCTATGAATATCTTAAGTTTTATAATAAAATAAATTTATTAGATTTAGATATAACAAGTTCTGATATTCAATTACACTGGTTAAAACCTAGAGAGGATAATTATAGCATAAACCCCTTAATTAAACAACTAGAAGAAATAAACAGTATTAAAAAAATAAAATTTAAAAAAATTATAAAACTTATTTATGATGATAAAAATTGTAAAACACGACAGCTACTTAAATATTTTGGAGAAAATAAAGCTAATAACTGTATGAATTGTAGTTCTTTTTGCTGTAAATAATTAAAAATAGATTTAATTTCATAGTATAAATTTTAAAAGAATGAAACCCCAAATTATTTTTTTTGGAACTCCAGATTTTGCTGTTGGTGTATTAGATGAAATACATCAAAAAAAATATATAATTGATGCGGTAGTTACTTCTCCAGATCGAAAATCAGGAAGAGGCAGGAAAATTAATTTTTCTCCAGTTAAAAATTATTGCATTAAAAATAATATAAAGCTGTATCAGCCCGAAAACCTTAAAGAAGAATCATTTATTTCAGAACTCAAACTATATAATTCTGATTTATTTGTAGTCGTTGCATTCCGGATGATTCCGAAAATCGTTTGGAGCATTCCAAAAAAAGGAACTTTTAATCTTCATGCATCATTACTGCCTAATTATAGAGGAGCTGCGCCTATAAATTGGGTTATAATTAATCAAGAAAAAATTACTGGTGTCACAACATTTTTAATTGATGAGAAAATTGACACAGGTAAAGTTTTATCGAAAAGTGAGTATATAATTAATAATAATGAAACTTTTGATTCACTTCATAATAATTTATTGAAAATTGGGAAACCGCTGGTTATTAATACAATTCAAAATATATTTAATGATAAGTCATCTCCCTACAAACAAAACAATGACAAGCTTCTAAAGGTTGCTCCAAAACTTACAAAAGAAAATACAAAAATTAATTGGAGTGATTCTTTAAGTCAAATTGTTTCATTCGTTAACGGTTTAAATAGTTACCCAGGTGCTTGGACTAAAATGATAGATCAAGAGAATGTTAATACTTTTAAAATTTTTGAAAGTGATTGTGAATACACACCGCATAATTACAACAATAATGAACTTGTCGTTACTAATAAACAAATAAAAATTTCTCATAAAGAAGGGTTTCTTATTATTAAAAACCTTCAGCTTTCAAATAAAAAGAGGCTATCAAGCATTCAATTATTAAATGGTTTTACCTTTAATACTGGTGTTTTAGTCTCATAAGCACTGCTATTATCAACAATAACTTGCACTTATTAACAAAATGGAGCTTTTTCCTATACTTTTCTTTTGCATTCTAGTTAAAGGTTATAATTTGTATAGTATAAAACATTTAATCTTAAATTATTATGAACAAAACACAATTAATAGATGCGATGGCTTCTGATGCAGGGGTCTCTAAAGCTGCTGCTAAAAAAGCATTAGAATCTTTCCTAGGAAATGTAAGCGGAGCCCTTAAGGGTGGAAATCGAGTTTCATTGGTAGGATTTGGATCATGGTCAGTAACAAGACGTGCTGCCCGAGATGGTCGTAACCCTCAAACAGGTGCAACGATTAAAATTGCTGCAAAAAATGTAGTAAAATTTAAAGCAGGAGCAGAACTATCTGGATCTGTAAATTAAAAAGCAAACTAGTTTTAAAAAAAGGCTCCAATAAAATGGAGCCTTTTTTTATGACTAATTTTAAGATCTAAGTGAATTAAAATGAAAAAAGGGTACATTTTGGTTGCTGCACCTAGCATCGTTGGAGATTTATCTTTTCATAGGACGGTAGTAGTTCTAGTTGATAATACTAATGAGACTCTTATGGGATTTGTGATTAATAAAAAATTAGACTACTCTTTAAATGAAGTTGCTAATCAATTAAAAAAACCATTTCCTTTATACTATGGAGGACCTGTTGAAACCGATAGTTTATTTTTCATATACAATTCTAAAGTCAAAGTGTCAGGAAGTATATCTATATGTAAAAACCTAAATTGGGGAGGAGATTTTGATGAAATCGTCAAATTAATAAATGATGATAAAATATCTAAAGAGGATATCAAGTTCTTCTTAGGTTATTCTGGTTGGAATCCAAACCAGTTAAAAAATGAAATGAAAGATAAAAACTGGGAGATATTTAAAAACATAGACCAAGACTTAGTTTTATCAAATGAAACTGAAGGTATTTGGAAAAATTACTTAAACTCAATAGGGGGAGAATATCTTATATGGTCAAATAGCCCTGAAAATCCAAATCATAATTAACCTAAGCTTGTTTTAATAAATGATTTGAAAACCTCAGGCAAACGTTTGGTCTGATAAGTTTTTTTTCTGTATTTACACACTGGACTTATTCCGTTATCAATTGACAAAACTGATAGCTCATCAGACACCTGAAGTTCAAAAACACCAAAAGACTCATAAGAAAAACTAATATTGTTATTTTTCAAGTATTCAATAAATAAATCAGACAATACAATTGATTCTCTCCCAATACTAGATGGCGGACATATAATTCTCCCTTCGTGAAGTAAAAAGACATTACCCAATACTGATCCAATCACATTTTTTTTATTATTTAAAATAATATTATCATCACAATTATTTTCAAATGATTCAATAGAAGCAATCCTCTTTATGTCTTTCTGTAGATAAGAAATAGAACCAAATTCCTGGTCAGTTAAATTATAATCTTTGAATAATGACATTTCATTTATGGATGAAAAATCATCATGAATTAATGATTTAGATTTCGAAGTAAAGATTGCTGTAATTAAATTGGGCTGAAAATTATTAAAATTTGGCTTAAATTCATTTGCAAATTTTAAATGAATTATTAAATATTTTTCATTTTCAATATTAATAAGTTTTTTAATTTCTTTAATAAAAAAGTCAAGTGTGAAATCCATTGGTATTACCAATCTTAATCGCCTTAATTGAGCCATCATCATGAAATAATGTTCTTCCCAAAACAGAATTTTATTGCCTTCCCATCTTAGTTTAAAATCAAAAACAGGATTTACAAGAAATGATTTAATAAAACTTGAAGGAATAGTATTGTAATTAGAGTAAATCGCTCCGTTAATGTTAATCATCTATACTTTAACTAGAGCCTAAAACTTGTTTTAATGAAGCTACTAGGTTCTCCCACAGCATTTTAGATTCTTCAAGTTCATCTTCATCTGAAAAATCTGAAATAATTAAAGAAACATCTTTTGTAATTTCATCAACTTGAATTTTAAATTCAAAATAAATCTGATCTGCATCTTCATCATCATTTAACCATTGAAACCTAACTCTTTCGTTATTTTTCTTTTGAATTAATTTTGCTTTTTCTTCTCCGTCATCCCAGAAGAAAGTAAAGTCCTCACCTCTTGAATTAACATCATCAGCAAACCACTCTGACAAACCGGATGGTGTTGACAAATATTGAAAAAGGAGTTGTGGAGAAGCTTGAAAATCAATTTCTAGGATGAATGGAATTTTCTTACTCATATTATTAAAAATTTTGATCAATATATAAAAAAAGAAATTGTTTATCCTTTAATAACTTAAAATTTACTAATCATTGTGTTTAAATAAAGCTTTAACTATATTTGCCCCCCAATGGCGAGGTAGCTCAGCTGGTTAGAGCGTCGGATTCATAACCCGGAGGTCGGGGGATCGTGCCCCCCTCTCGCTACAAATTAAACTATTTTAAAAGTAGGTGTACAGCTAAATTAACATTAGTTCTTGAACATAAAAAGCAATTGATTATAAGTTAAAATCAATCTCTAGTAAAGCTATAAAGTGTTATTGTTTTTTTGCAGTTGAGACAACTGTTGATCCTCCACTTGAACTTGTAGCATTCGAGCTAGTACTTCCTCCTGAAGCAACTATAGACCTTGTTATAGTTGGAGCTGAATTTGTTGAACTATTTCCTTGACTTGAGTATCCGTTATTTGAGTTATCTGGTCCTTTATAAACACGAGTATCTCTAATACCTCCATTGTTAGTATATGATCTTGTATCGTTTCTAGAATTACGAGTTATCCAAGAATTAATTCTACGTGGGGTAGGAACAACTTTAAATTTCTTTCCATTTTTAACAAGAACAGTTAAAATATCGTCTCTTACAGGTTTTGAGTTTTTATTGCCCGTTGAACTAGGTATATCAGCAAGTTCAATAGCATTACTTCCTAACAATTCAAGTTGCCTTAATACGTATAAATTCTCATTAGCTAATTTAATTGAATATTGAGTTAAATCAGTAAAGTAATCCGATCCAAAAAAATATTTAAATTTAGGTTTAAACCACTCGTAATCACCAAAAGAAAGAATCAGATCATCTCTCCATTTATTCCAAGTTAAAAATCTATTATCATAAAGCTCCAAGTATGAATTCCATCCATATCTTCTCATTGAATTTAAGTTGAAATAATTAAAATACCAGGATCTATTGGAATTTGTAACAAAAGTGATGTAGTCGGAAACCAAATCTTGATTCTTTAAAAAAAGATTACGAACACTAATTGGATCTTCCATGATTCTTAAATCATAATTTAATTTAAATTCTTCTTTAATTTTATTTTCAAGATCAGCTTGGGAATAGCTGAAAAAACTAATACTGATAAAAAAGAATAAAATTAATTTAACTAGTTTCATGTGAATTGTATTACGCAACTAAGTTAACTAATTTTAATTTAATGTTAAATGTTAACTTAATAAATATTAATTTTGCAATCATCTAAATCATCAATGAATGTTAAGTTCAAATTTCAAAATTTTTTTTTTAATTATCGTTTTATTCTTAATAAAATGTAGTTCTGAGGATAACTTGGAAATACTAGCGGAAGAAGAAGAGATATTAGAAGCTCAGATATCTAGCTGTGTTGATTATACTAACGTAGATAGTTCTGACCTAATGAGTTATTGGAATTTGTTCGTGGAAGATG
>Ga0209709_10000351_pt1 | contig 43687 bp, 39 predicted proteins | sample ArcticOcean_MG_C_2_FD_187435 | JGI IMG/M metagenome (GOLD analysis project Ga0209709, IMG submission 187435) | Marine microbial communities from western Arctic Ocean - ArcticOcean_MG_CB4_136 (SPAdes) (version 2) | ecosystem: Environmental > Aquatic > Marine > Oceanic | place: Arctic Ocean... | reverse complement strand
TCTTTCGATAATGGGCAAATTGCTGTAAAGTACTTTGTTAACCAAATAACTAACTTATATAAAAATTAAAAATAATGAATATCTCCTCAAAAGTAAATAATTTAGAAGGACTCAAAAGGTCTTTATCCATAACTGTAGATAAAAATGAATATATTGATGAATTTAACAAGGGACTAGGCAAGTACAAAGCTTCAGCTAAAATTGATGGTTTTAGAGCAGGAAAAGTCCCAGAAAATATTATTATTAAAAATTATAAAGACAGGATTCATAGTGATGCTATGAATTCCTTGATAGAGAAATCTCTAATGGAGTCCTTGACGGAAAATAAGCTAGATACCGCGAGTCCTCCACAATTGTCAATTGATCAGGTGGGTTCATTCGATAGTGATTTAGTATTTAAAGCAGAGTTTGAAATCTACCCTTTATTTTCCGTTAAAAAGATTGAGGATATTGAAATAGAACAACCAGAGGTAGAGATTAATGAAACTGATATCAGTGAAGTTATCAAAAATATACAAAAACAACATATAAAATGGGAAGAAAAAACAAGCAAATCTAAATCTGGTGATAAAATTATTTTAGATTATAAAGGTTTGATTGGAGGAGATGAGTTTGAGAGTAATAAGCAAGATAATTTTACATTCATTATCGACGATAAAGTGAATGGTGACGAAGCTACAACTGGTTTATTTAAAGCATTTTATGATAATACAAAGGATGAGTTGCCAGGTAGTGAAAAATCATTTCAGTATAAAATGTCTGCAGACTTCAGTGATAAAAAAATTGCCGGTAAAACGATAGACTATAAAATTAAAATTAAAAATATTTATGAGGGAGTGCTCCCAGAGCTTAATGATGAATTTTATAAAAAGTTTGGGGTAGAGAATTCAAACCATGAAGTATTCAAGGATAACGTATCAAAGTATATGAAAGTAGAGCTTGATCAAAAAATGAAATCAATTACATCTGCAGCTGTAAATCAAAAATTATTAGATCAAAATGATTTTGAAGTTCCAGTGCATATGCTTGATACAGAAGTTAAGAATATTTCTTCGCAATATGAGGGAATGCAGCAAAAAATTGATGATAAAGTTAAATCTGAATTAGATTTGATTGCTCGTAAACGTGTTAAATTAAATCTAATATATATGAAATTAACCGAAGAGAATAAGCTTACTGTTTCTGAAAAAGATGTATATGAGTTCATTTCAAAATCAGACCCTGCAACTCAAGAACAGTTGATACAGAAGGCGAAAGAAGACAAAAATTATTTAAATCATATTAAGAACAAATTACTTGAAGATGCTATTATTGATCTTATAGCATCAAAATGTAAACTTAAGAAGGTAAAAAAGAGATTCTTAGAGGTTGTGAATTAGATGAAAAGTAATGAAATTATGAATAATTTAGTTCCAATGGTGGTTGAGCAGACATCTCGTGGAGAAAGAGCTTATGATATATATTCTCGATTACTAAAAGAAAGAATAATATTTTTAGTTGGGCCTGTTGAAGACTATTCTGCAAATCTTATTGTCGCGCAACTTCTTTTTCTAGAATCAGAAAACCCTACCAAAGATATTAGCTTGTACATTAATTCACCTGGTGGTTCGGTGACTGCTGGTATGTCAATTTATGACACAATGCAATTTGTTAAACCTGATATCAGCACGTTATGTATAGGTCAAGCTGCAAGTATGGGAGCTATTCTTCTATGCGGTGGTGCACAAAAAAAACGCTATGCATTACCAAACTCAAGAGTAATGATCCATCAGCCATTAGGCGGTGTTCAAGGGCAAGCTACTGATATTGATATACAGGCTAAAGAAATACTTTTAGTTAGAAAAAGGTTAAACGGAATTTTAGCTAAAAATACTGGTCAAACTTTACAGAAAATAGAATCGGATACTGAAAGAGATAATTTTATGACATCTCCAGAAGCAATGAAATATGGCTTAATAGATGAAATTCTAGAGTCACGCCCAGCGGAAGATAAAACCCCATCAACCTAAGTGTTTTATATAGTTTGTACATTCTTTCAAAAGAGATATATAATAAAATTAAAAGCTAAATATGGTTACAAATACTAAAGAATCTAATAAATTATTACACTGCTCATTTTGTGGTAAAAATCAAAATGAAGTTAATAAGCTAATTGCGGGACCTTCTGTATTCATATGTGATGAGTGCGTAGACCTCTGTAATGAAATCATAAGCGATGAGTTGGAAGAAAAATCTCTAAAAAGTAGAGAAAATCTTCCAAAACCAAAAGAAATAAAAACAATATTAGATGAATACGTTATTGGTCAAGATCACGCAAAAATAGTTTTATCTGTTGCTGTATACAACCACTATAAAAGATTGAATTCTATTGACTCTAAAAATGCTGTTGAGCTAAACAAAAGTAATGTTTTATTGATAGGACCAACTGGGTCAGGGAAAACCTTGCTTGCAGAAACATTAGCTAGGTTATTGAATGTTCCATTCACGATTGCTGACGCAACAACGTTAACTGAAGCAGGATATGTGGGTGAAGATGTTGAGAATATCATACAGAAACTACTGCAAAAATGTGATTATGATGTAGAGAAAGCTCAGACAGGAATAGTTTATATTGATGAAATTGATAAAATATCAAGAAAATCTGACAACCCATCAATAACTCGAGATGTATCCGGTGAAGGTGTGCAACAAGCATTATTAAAACTGATTGAAGGAACCGTGGCATCTGTTCCACCGCAAGGCGGAAGAAAACATCCTCAGCAAGAATTTCTTCAAGTAGATACCTCTGGAATATTATTTATTGTTGGAGGTGCATTTTCTGGCTTAGATAAAATTATTCAAGATAGGACGGATAAATCTGGAATAGGATTTTCAGCCACTGTTAGAGATGTAGATAAAAAAATAAGTTTGGCAGAAATACTCAGTACTGTTGGACCTGAAGACTTAATTAGATTTGGTTTAATTCCAGAATTTGTTGGTCGATTACCTGTTATAGCTACGCTTGAAGAATTATCCGAAGCTTCCTTAATCAAGATTCTTACTGAACCAAAAAATGCATTGGTAAAACAGTACCAAAGGTTATTTGAAATGGAAGGATGTGATCTTGAGTTTAGAGAAGATGCACTACTCAGTATTGCTAAGAAAGCAACAGAACGGAAGACAGGTGCTCGTGGACTGAGAACATTGCTTGAAAAAACACTTTTAGAAACAATGTATGATTTACCGTCTATACCAGAAATATCAAAAGTAGTAATAGATAAAACAGTTATTGAATCATCAAAAAAACCTTTATTAATTTATGATAAAAATAAATCAAAAGCTAATTCCAAAGATTAGGTTGATTTATTTATAATCGCCCATATATTTACATTAATAACAATTAAAGGAGCTAGAGCATGGTTAAAAAGATTAATAAACAAGTTATGCCGGTCCTACCTCTTAGAGATGTAGTAGTTTATCCTAATATGGTCATACCATTATTTGTTGGTAGGCAAAAATCTATAAGATCTCTTGAAAACGCCATGAATGAGAACAACAAGACTATCTTGTTGCTAACTCAAATATCAGCTGATATTGATGACCCTGTTGATTCAGAATTATATAAGATAGGTTGTAGTGCGACTATATTGCAACTTCTCAAGTTACCTGATGGCACGATGAAAGTATTAGTAGAAGGCGTATCAAGACAGAAGGTATTAAAGTTTTCAGATACTGATGAAATATTGTATGCAGAATGCGAAACCTTAGACTCAAAAAAACAAACTGAAAGCTTGCAAGATGATGCTCTTGGAAGAGCGCTCGAAGATACGTTTAATAATTATGTTAAATTAAACAAAAAAATTCCACCAGAAGTAATATCTTCTATTGCCGGTATAGAAAATTTATCTAAATTATCTGATAGTATTGCCGCGCATATGACTATGCGACTAGAGGAAAAACAAAAAGTATTGGAACTTTCAATAACTAAAGAGAGGGTGGAATACCTGATTAAGGCTATGGAATCTGAATTAGATGTTCTCCATGTTGAGAAAAAAATTCGTGGAAGAGTTAAGCAGCAAATGGAAAAAAGCCAGAGAGAGTACTACCTTAACGAGCAAATGAAAGCCATACAGAAAGAACTTGGTGAAATTGGTGATGAACCAAATGACCTAGATGCTCTTCAAAAGAAAATTGAAACAGTAGGCTTGTCTGTAGAAGCGAAAGAAAAAGTGATGTCAGAATTTAATAAATTTAAAATGATGTCGCCAATGTCAGCAGAAGCCACTGTTGTTAGAAATTATATTGATACAGTTATTGCATTACCATGGAAAAATAAAACTATAGTTAATAGTGATTTAACCCATGCTGCTCAGATATTAGATGATGATCATCACGGTTTGGAAAAAGTTAAAGAAAGAATATTAGAATATCTAGCTGTAACTAAAAGAGTTCAAAAACTTAAGGGTCCAATTCTTTGTTTAGTTGGTCCTCCTGGAGTCGGTAAAACATCTTTGGGTATGTCTATCGCTAAATCAACTAATAGAAAGTTTATTAAAATGTCATTAGGTGGCGTAAGAGATGAAGCTGAAATTAGAGGGCATAGAAGAACATATATAGGTTCAATGCCTGGTAAAGTTATACAAAATATCTCAAAAGCAAAACAAAATAACCCTCTTTTTTTGTTAGATGAGATTGATAAAATGGCTATGGATTTTAGGGGAGACCCGTCTTCTGCGTTGTTAGAAGTTCTGGATCCAGAGCAAAATTTTGCCTTCAATGATCATTATTTGGAAGTTGATTTTGATTTATCTGATGTTATGTTTATAGCAACAGCTAACTCAATGGATTCAATCCCACTTCCTCTATTAGACCGAATGGAAATTATTAGATTGCCTGGTTACACTGAACAAGAAAAAGTTAATATTGCTAAAAAATATTTATTATCAAAACAGTTTCAGCAAAATGGATTAAAAAAGAAAGAGCTATTGATTGCTTCCTCTGCCGTGAAAGATATTATTCGCTATTACACTAGGGAAGCTGGTGTCAGAGGACTAGATCGTGCTATATCAAAAATTTGCAGAAAAGTTGTAAAGAATATACTTACATCTACGAAAAATCTCAGTCAGATAAAAGTAACTTCTTTAAATTTAAATGACTACCTTGGTGTTAAACCATATAACTATGGAATGGTTGATAAAAAAGATATGGTTGGTCAAGTTAATGGTTTAGCTTGGACATCTGTGGGTGGTGAGTTATTACGAATCGAGTGTGCTCTTATGTCGGGTAAAGGAAAAATTACTCAAACAGGGTGTCTTGGGGAAGTAATGCAAGAGTCGATCACTGCTGCCATTACAGTTGTTCGATCAAGAGCTACATCACTTGGAATTGATAGTCTGTTTCATGAAAATAAAGATTTGCACATACATGTTCCTGATGGAGCAACCCCTAAGGATGGGCCAAGTGCAGGTATAACCATGGCTTTAGCTGTGGCATCGTCACTAACTAATATTCCTGTACGCGCAGATGTAGCAATGACTGGTGAAATTACACTCAGAGGTGAGGTCCAAGAAATTGGTGGATTAAAAGAAAAATTATTAGCTGCGTTAAGAGGTGGAATTAAAGAAGTTATAATCCCTCTTGATAATGCTAAAGATTTAGTGGAAATACCAGATCACGTCAAAAAAGGTCTTAAAATTCATCCTGTAAAATTTGTTGATGAGGTATTTGCAATCGCATTAAAAACTAAGCCAGTTAAAATCAAAGCTGCAAAAAAAGTATCCTCGGAATCATCAAAAAAGGCTAAAACACCTGGTAAAGCATTGCCGCATTAGCATAATTTTAATTGCTTGTAAATGATGAAAAAGTAAGAAGAATATTATATTTTTGAGTAAATTGATGTAGAATAGAGGCTGTAAATCATGGGGTTACCGGAAGGGTGTTTATTTAAAATTTACATCAGTCTGTATAAAAAATAAAAACAAATTCAACTATAAAGAGGTTCAAATGAATAAAGCAGAATTTATTTCAGCAATAGCTGAAGCAGCTGGTAGCAGCAAATCAGACGCAACAGCACATGTTGAAGCGATGATCAATGTGGTGACAAATACTTTAAAAAGTAATGATCCAGTTACATTAGTTGGTTTTGGAACTTTTCTTGCTAAAAAAAGAGAAGCTAGACAAGGAAGAAATCCAAGAACTGGTGAGACTATACAAATCAAAGCATCGACGGTACCAGCTTTTAAAGCAGGTAAGGCATTTAAAGACGCTTTAAACTAAACTAATTGATTTTTAGGGTGATTAGCTCAGCTGGTTAGAGCACCGCCCTTACAAGGCGGGGGTCGTAAGTTCGAATCTTTCATCACCCAACATACAATTTTAAAGAAGCAGATTTATCTGCTTCTTTTTATTTATGTGTATAGAGTTTAATGATAATATAACTTAGGTTTTTGGGGGTGTAGCTCAGTTGGTTAGAGCGCCTGCCTGTCACGCAGGAGGCCGAGGGTTCGAGTCCCTTCACTCCCGAGAACCTTTTAACAAAATTAGTGAATATATGTTATCTAAGATTAGAGATAAAATGAGTACATGGGTTATAGGAGTGTTACTTTTATTAGTAGCAGTACCATTAGTATTTATGGGTTTAGGGAATTATCAATCTTCAGCAGAAAGCTATGCTTTTAAAATTAATGATCAAGTCATTTCAACCTCTCAATTAGAACAAGAAGTATTTCAGTATAGACAAGCTTTGGAAAAAAACTACCAAGGAAATCTTCCACCACTATATACCAATAGCTTTATCAAAGAAGTAACGGTTGATTATATGTTTAGAACTATACTGCTTGATCAAGCATCTAGAGACATTGGGCTTGTGTTCCACAATGAATCTATTCTGAATAAAATATACTCAACATCTTCTTTTAGAGATGAAAATGGTTTTAACAAAGAAAAATATCTATCGCAGTTATATAGGATTGGAATGAATGCGAATTCTTATGAACGATATGTGTACCAGAAAGGAATTACAGGGCAATTACAAAACTCAATAACTGATACAGCTTTTTTAACAAAAAATGAAAAGAATGATTTAATTAAATTCAGGCATCATAAAAGAGATATAAGTTATATTATTTTTGACTACAATGACACAAAAGAAAATATAGTGCTAAATGAACAAGAGCTTAAAGAAGAATATGAAAATAATTTAGATGTTTATCGTTCACCGGCTTATGCTAAATACCTATACCTAGATATTAACAAGAATGATTTAGTTAAAAATATTAAAGTTACTGATGAACAAGCAATCCAAATATACAACTTAAATTTAGAAGAGGGTGTTTACGTCAAACCAATAACTTATAAGATCAATCATATTTTAATTGATTCTGAAATATCTGCAAAAGAAGCGCTTCAAGAATTAAAAGAAGGATTAAGTTTTGAAGAAGTAGCTATAAAGCACTCTACTGATACTGAGACGCTGGAAAGCAAAGGCTATCTTGGAGAATTTATGCTAACTGATTTGCCAGATTATCTATCATCTGAAGTTGTTAATTTAAAGATAAATGAAATCTCAAAAGTTATTAAATCTTCCAAAGGACATCATATTATTTCCATACTAGGAAAGACTGATGATACTGTGAGTAGCTTTAAAGATCTAAAAGATACAATTATAAAAGATTATAAGAAAGAAACTGGAACAAGGAAATATTTTGATTTAATTGATGATATATCAGAAATGAATTTTACAAAAAAATATAGACTTCAAGAGCTTGCTGACAGATTTAATGTGAAAATTATGTCGTCTAAATATATTTCTAAAGACGAAGGTCATGGTATTTTTGATTATGAATTTGTTAGAACAAATATTTTTACAGATGATGTGATTACTGGCTCTAAAACAAGCGACCTTATATATCTTAACGGTGATAGATTTATCATTACTGAATTAGACGACTATAAGAATTCTGAGCAATTGAGCTATGATGATTCAAAACAGATTATTGAAGCTCTTGTTCTGAATAAAAAAACAAATTCTGCAATTCTTTTAAATTCTCAAAATACTAGAGATGATTTAAACGCAGGAATCTCTGATGAATTTAATAATCTTTCTAACTTTGTGGGAAGTATTGACTCTACCGATATAGACGAGAAGATTAAACAGCTATTTTTCAATATTAGTTCATCCAAGGGTTTTGTTACAATGAAATTAGGCAGCAAAGACTATATAATTTTCTCAGTAAACGAGATTATCTACCCAGAAAATATCAATGATATTAAGGATGCCGAAGATTATTATAATTTTGCTTATAATACTCGAAGTGAGTCAGAATTTAATTCATTCTATGGTTTATTTAAATCTAATGCTGAAGTGAATATGAATGACGAATATATGCAAAGAGACTAGACTCCACTTATATTGAAACCACAATCAACATAAATAATTTGGCCTGTTATGCCGGACGATGATTCGCTTGCCAAAAATAATGCAGTATTGGCTACCTCAACAGTCGTCACATTTCTTCTCAGTGCTGATTTATCTTCCACATGCTTCAGGATTTCATTAAAACCCGATATTCCTGCTGCAGCCAAGGTTTTGATTGGTCCAGCTGATATCCCGTTTACTCTGATATTTTTATGGCCAAGAGAATGCGACATATATCTTACATTAGCCTCTAAACTTGCTTTTGCTAGTCCCATAACATTATAGTTCTTAATCACTCTTTCTGACCCTAGATAACTAAGCGTAATCATAGAACCATTTTCATTGATGATCTCGCTAAACTCTTTAGCTAGAGCTACAAATGTATACGAGCTAATGTCATGTGCAATCTGAAACCCTTCTCTAGTTATATTATCGACAAAGTCTCCATTCAATAGCTCTCTTGGAGCAAATGCAGCAGAATGAATTATAATATCAATACTAGACCACTTATCTTTAATGAATTCTTTTAGATCACTAATATCTTTGTCTTTTGCAAGATCGCAGGGGTGGATTAATATATCACCTTCTAGCTCATCAGCTATTCCTTCAACACGTGATTTAAGTTTTTCATTTTGATATGTCAGTGCAATTTCAGCACCATTTTGGCTAAATACTTGGGCAATACTAGCCGCTATTGATCTTTTGCTAGCGACACCTATAATTAACACCTTTTTGTTTTTTAGATTCATGTTCTTATAATTTTGTTTTAATGGTTATATAGAATATTATAATAATGTATTAATCTGAAACTTTCATGAATATTTACTATAAAAAGCTAATTAAACCATCGATTATCATTTGCACCTTGCTTTTTAGTATTGTCTCAATGGGTGATTATTCTATTGGTGTTGGTTATAAACCTAAATATAGCGATAATTTTACTAGCTTTGATTATGTGGATCTAGAATCTAAACAAGGCGGAGTCATTAAATTATCAGCATTTGGTACTTTTGAGTCTCTCAACCCTTTTTTATTAAAATCTTTGGCACCAACAGGCCTAACTAATTTAGTATTTGAAACATTAATGGAAAGAAGTCTTGATGAACCCTCTTCTAGTTATGGACATATCGCTTCTAATTATATTTTATCAGATGACAAGCTATCTGTTGTTTATTATATCAAAGGTAACGCTTATTTTTCCAATGGCGATAAAATCACAGCAAATGACGTAGAATTTTCGTATAAAACACTTATAGGGAAAGATGCGCATCCTCAGTATAAAATTTATTGGTCAGATATTAGAGATGTAACTGTTTTAGATGAAAAATCAATAAAATTCACATTTAATCAAAAAAATCCAGAGCTCCATATGATTATTGGGGACATCCCAGTTTTTTCTAAAAAATGGTTCAATGGAAAAAATTTTAGTCAATCAATATTAGATGAACCAATTGCTAGCGGACCATATATTATTAGCAGGTACGAAACGGGAAGATTTATAGAATATAAAAAAAACCCAAATTATTGGGCTAAAAATGAACCCACAAGAAAAGGAATGTTTAATTTTGAAAAAATTATTTTTAAATATTACAAGGATATGACTGTGGCTTTAGAAGCTTTTAAAGCTGGAGAATATGATTTTATTTATGAAAATCATTCAAAGAGATGGGCTAGAGATTATAATGGCCCAAACTTTGATAATAATACAATTATAAAAACAGAGCTCCAGCATATGAATAATGCTGGGATCCAGGGGTTTATTTTCAATACTAGAAAGAAAGTATTTCAGGATAAAAAAGTTAGGAAAGCAATCACTCTTGCTTTCGATTTTAATTGGTCTAATAAAAATCTTTTTTATAACCAATATACGAGATGTGAAAGTTACTTTAGTAATAGTGAGCTTTCTGGGAAAACAAAACCAATAATAGAAGAAATAAGTTTAGCTAAAAAACTATCTATACCTTTATCAAGAGTTATAGAAAAAGATAATGGTTTTATTAATGAATCATCAAAAAATAACAGGACAAATCTTTTAAATGCAAAAAAAATATTTGATGAATTAGGTTGGTTGGTAAAAGATGAGGTACTATATGATGATACAAATACAAGAGTAGAGTTTAATTTTTTACTGGCCCAAAAAGGCTTTGAGCGTATTCTTGCTCCTTTTGCTAAAAATCTAAAGAAGCTGGGTATAAAGCTAAATTATAGAACTATAGACCTTTCTTTGTATCAAAGACGTGTAGACTCTTTTGATTTTGATATGATGGTAATGAGCTATCCACAATCTCAATCACCAGGGAATGAACTAATGTCTATGTTTCATTCTAGTAGTGCTAACAGCAAAGGAGCCTATAATGTAGGGGGAATTAATGATCCTGACATTGATATTCTCCTAGAAACAATTATATATAGTTCCGAGAGAGGGGAGATGATAGTTGCCTCAAACTTATTAGATAGATTGCTTTGGAATGAGTTTTATATGTTACCTAATTGGTATATAAATACCCACCGTATTGCTTTTTTTGATAAATTTAACCAGCCTGAAGATCTTCCTAAATATTATGAGGCTACAAATTATATTCTAAAAACCTGGTCTATGAAATAATGTATTATTATATTATAAAAAGATTATTATTAATGATACCAACCTTATTAGGTATATTATTTTTAACATTTGTTGTCACACAATTTGTTCCTGGTGGCCCAGTTGAGCAACTTGCTAATCAACTCACAAGTCTTAATGTGTCTGGAGAAGCTTCTTCTGGATCAGCTAATTTATATCGTGGCTCAAGCGGGCTTAGCGAAGAACATATAGAGAGCCTTAAAGAATTTTATGGTTTTGATAAACCATTTTTAGAGAGGTTTAGCGACTTAGTAATAAATTATCTTTCGTTTGACTTGGGTGACAGCTACTTTCATCATCAATCTGTATCTGAACTGATAATTTCAAAATTACCCGTTTCAATTAGCCTAGGACTATGGACTTTTTTAATAATTTATTCCATCTGCATTCCTCTAGGTATTAAAAAAGCAGTATCTCATGGTTCTAATTTTGATTTAACTAGTAGCACACTAATACTTATTGGGTATTCAATACCAGGATTTGTTTTAGGAATTAGCTTAATTGTATTGCTTGGAGGTGGTAGTTTCTATGATGTGTTCCCTACGAGAGGCATAATATCAGATAACTGGGATGAACTAACAATTGGTGCAAAGGTTTTAGATTATCTCTGGCATATGACATTGCCTATAATATCTTCTGTCATAGGTAGTTTTGCCGTAATGACAATGTTGACTAAAAATAGTTTTATAGAAGAAATAAAAAAGCAGTATGTTTTAACAGCAAAGGCTAAAGGGCTTAGTGATAATGAAATACTATATAAGCATGTTTTTAAAAATGCCTTAATTCCAATATTAACTGGTTTCCCAGCACAGTTTATTTCTGCATTTTTTACCGGCAGCATACTAATAGAAACTATATTCTCACTAGATGGCATAGGTTTGTTATCTTATGAGTCAATTCTTCATAGAGACTACCCTGTAGTCTTAGGAACTTTGTTTTTATTTACTCTTCTTGGTTTACTAGCAAAACTACTAACAGATATTAGTTATTTATTTGTTGATCCAAGAATTAAATTTGATTCTGTTGAAGACGGGAGAAATAATTGAAAGTTATTAATAAATACAATTCTTACTGGGTAAAATTTTTAAAGAATAAAAGAAATAAATATAGTTTATTCATATTTGGATTTGTTTTTATCCTAAGCTTATTTGCCGAAATATTAAGCAATGATAAACCGATTATCATGAGTATCGATAGTAAATTATATTTTCCAATAATAATTACATATAGTGATAAGCATTTTGATGGATATTTTGATACCGAAGCTGACTATAAGGATAACTTCATGACTCAGAAACTTGCAATGAAAAATAATTGGGCAATATTCCCACTTAATCCTCATTCACATGACAGTATTAATTTAAACAAATCAACTCCTAACCCAGCGCCTCCATCTCAATATAATTATTTAGGAACTGATGATAGAGGAAGAGATGTATTGGCTAGGCTATTATATGGTTTTAGATTATCTGTTTTATTTGCGTTTACCCTGACTGCAATTGGGATATTGATTGGTCTATTTTTTGGAGCATTGCAGGGTTATTATGCAGGTAAAACTGATTTATATTTGCAGAGATTTATAGAAATATGGGGGTCAATGCCTGAATTATATTTATTAATAATATTTTCATCATTATTTGAACCCAGCATATTCTTATTAATAATTCTTTTATCATTATTTGGCTGGATGGGCTTATCAGACTATGTAAGAGCTGAATTTTTAAAAGGAAGAAATATGGAATATGTAATAGCAGCAAGAACACTAGGTCTTTCGGATACTAAAATTATTCTAAAACATATTTTACCCAACAGCATGGTATCCGTTATAACATTTCTCCCTTTCAGAATTAGTGGGGCAATATTAATATTAACAAGCTTAGATTTTTTAGGCCTAGGTGTGCCTCCAGATACGCCAAGTCTAGGAGAGTTATTGGCGCAAGGCAAAGAAAATATAGAAGCATGGTGGTTATCTATATCAACTTTTCTAGTACTTACTGGAACTTTGCTTTCATTAATATTTATAGGAGAGGGAATCAGAGAGTCACTTGACTCAAGATCATAATGAAAATATTAGAAATTAAAAACTTTTCTCTAAAAAATAAAAAAAATAATATTTTTTTACTAAATAATATAAGCCTTACACTCAATAAAGGTGAGACTCTAGGGATTGTTGGTGAGTCTGGGTCTGGTAAAACTTTAATGGGGTTATCTGTCACAGGACTTTTAGACCCAAGTGTTTTTGAGGTTGTATCGGGAGAAATTATATATAATAGTAAAAACTTACTCACATGTCCTGATGAGTATCTAAGAAAAATAAGAACTAAAAAAATATCCATGATTTTTCAGGAACCAATGTTATCACTGAATCCAGTGCAGACAATAAAAGGACAATTACATGAAGTAATTAAACTGCATGTGACGAAAATACAAAAAGATATTGATTACCTATCAAAAGAAATAATTGTTAAAACAGGTCTCGACGATGTTGATAAGATCTTGTCAAGCTATCCACATATGCTATCAGGTGGTCAACGCCAAAGAGTAATGATAGCAATAGCTCTTGTCTGCAAACCTGACATACTTATTGCTGATGAACCAACAACAGCGTTAGATGTTACTTTACAATTACAGATATTAGATTTACTGAATAATTTTAAAATTGAGAATAGCATGTCAATGATTTTAGTTTCACATGATCTGGATCTTATTAAAAACTATTCTGACCATATAGTTATTCTTAATAATGGATCAATAGTTGAAGAGGGATTAACCAGAGATGTATTTGAAAAACCTAAAAATGAGTATACCAAGAAATTAATATCAAGTAAGCCAGATAGGATTATTACCAGAATATCTGGTGATAAAAAAATACTTGAAACTAAAAATTTATCCTGCAAGTTTCCACTGAATAATCCTTTTTTTATAAAAAATAAAAAATATTTTACAGCGCTTTCTAATATAAATATTCATGTAAATGTAGCGGAAACAATAGGGATAGTTGGTGAATCAGGGTCTGGTAAAACTACGCTTGCAATGGCGATAATGCAGTTACTCAATTATGATGGAAATATTATTTTTGACAACAAAGACCTCTCTGTGCTTTCAAACAAGGATATTAGAAAACATAGAGATAACTTTCAAATTGTTTTCCAAGATCCCTTCTCGTCACTTTCACCGCGATTAAATATTTTAGAAATACTTTCCGAAGGTCTCGTGGCTTTTAATAAAAATATAAAGCATGATGAGTTACTGGGCATATGCACCTCCTTGTTATCAGAAGTTGGGCTCAGTAATGACATGCTTTCAAGATACCCTCATCAGTTTTCTGGTGGACAAAGACAGAGAATTGCAATAGCTAGAGCATTATCTATGAAACCTAAGCTTATAATATTTGATGAGCCAACAAGCGCTTTAGATGTCATTGTTCAAAAAAATATTTTAGAACTAATTGTCTCGTTACAAGAAAAATATTCTTTAAGTTATTGTTTCATTAGTCATGATTTAAAAGTTATAAAATCTATTTCTCATAGAATATATGTTATTAAAGATTCTGAAATAGTGGAGACAAACTCTACCGAAAATATATTGAATCATCCCACAAGTGACTATACAAGGAGTCTTATAAAGTCATCCTTTTTAAGTTAGTTAAAAATATTTTTTAAAATCTGAGTATAGACTTTAGTGGTATTCTTTAAATCATTTTCGGTAGTATATTCATTAATCTTGTGAATAGATTCGTTTATAAGACCAAACTCAACTACTTGATCACATATTTTAGCAATAAACCGTCCATCTGATGTGCCGCCATCTGTTGAAATATTTGGTGTAATATCTAACATATCTTTTGTCGCTTTTACGCATGAATTTAATAATTCTTTTTTTTCAGTCAAATACGGATCTCCTGAATGATGCCACTTAATAGTATACTCAAGATTACTCGCATCCATTATTTTAGTTATACTTTTCATTAATTCTTCACACGTTGTCTCTGTGGAATAACGAAAATTAAAATCCATATCTAATTGACCAGGTATAATATTTGTCGCTCCTACGCCACTATTGAGATTGGATATCTGAAATGATGTGGGTGGAAAGTATTCGTTGCCCTTATCATATTCTTTATTTACTAAATCTTTAAGTGTAGACGAAAATGCATGTATTGGATTCATTGCATTATGAGGGTATGCAACATGACCTTGAATTCCTTGAATTATAATTTTTCCTGACAAAGAACCTCTTCTTCCGTTTTTAATAGTATCACCCAATATTTTCTTAGAAGACGGTTCTCCAATTAAACACATATCTATATGATGTTTTGTTAAATCGCCATCATTGACTAATTTTTTTATGCCATTTTGGGCTGGACCTTCCTCGTCACTTGTTAATATAACTATGATGCTGCCTTTAAAATCTTTATTAGAATTAATAAAATCTTTTATAGATATGAGTATACATGCAACGCTACCTTTCATGTCAGAGGTACCGCGACCATATAGTTTTGAATTAATCTCTGTAAGCTCAAATGGATTAGATTTCCATTTATCTAAATCACCGGTTGGCACAACATCTGTATGACCAGCATATGCGAAAACAGGACTATCTTTCCCGTATCTTGCTATTAAATTAATTACATCATCATTTTTTTTAATTTCAATTTCAAAACCTAATTTTTCCAGATAATCTGCAATATATTTTTGACATCCGTCATCTTCAGGAGTCAGTGATTTGCAACTTATTAATTTGCTTAATATTTCAACTACATTTTCATTACTCATAATTCGCTCTCAATATTTTCTTCATCTCTTAAGGTTAATATCTCATAACCATTATTTGTTACTAGTATAGTATGTTCCCACTGCGCTGATAACGAATGATCCTGGGTAACCACAGTCCATCCGTCGTTCAAGAGTTTTGTTTTATATTTACCTGCATTGATCATTGGCTCAATAGTAAATGTCATACCTTCTTCTAAACGCATACCTGTATTTTTAATTCCATAATGTAATATCTGAGGTGACTCATGAAAATTTCTCCCTATCCCATGCCCACAGTAGTCTTTCACTACTGAAAAATTATTATCATACGCATGTTTTTGTATTACGGCACCAATATTACCAATATGAAGACCTGGTTTTACTATGTTAATAGCTTTATACATACATTCCTGTGTAACTTTACATAATCTTTCAGCCAGTATACTAGGTTTTCCAACATGATACATTTTGCTCGTATCTCCATGAAACCCTGATTTGATTACCGTTACATCAATATTTACTATATCACTCTCTTTTAAGATTTTATCGTTAGATGGTATTCCATGACATACTTGATGATTAACAGACGTGCATATGGACTTAGGAAAACCTTTATAGTTCAATGGTGCAGGAATAGCATTTTGTTCTTTAACTATATATTCATGACATATTTGGTCAAGTTCTTCTGTAGATGCTCCAGGTTTGACATGTTGTCCTATCATTTCTAAAACTTCAGACGCTAGCTTTCCAGCTATACGCATTTTTTCAATATCTGCTTTTGATTTGATATCTACCATTAAATTTACCTAAATAGCACTTTTTAGCTCAAATTATCAGATTTTTATTGTTGAATCCATGTAAATATGATAAAAAACCCTATCAACAATATTTAAAGTGATATTGTGGCGTATGAGCAATTAAATTTATAGGAGTACAGTAAAGAGTGGCTAATTTATCTATCAAAGAAATGATCAATGCGGGCGTGCATTTTGGCCATCAATCTAAATACTGGAACCCTAAAATGCGCCCATATATTTACACAACGTACAAGAAATTGCATATTATCAATTTAGAGGAGAGTTTAACGCATTTTAATGCTGCGATTACTTTTGTTGAGAAATTAACAAAGAATAATGCAAAAATTCTTTTTGTAGGCACTAAAAGGGCAGCTAGAGAGTTAATAGTTAAGCATGCGGTTGAAGCTAAGATGCCATATGTAAACAATAGATGGCTTGGTGGAATGTTAACAAACTTTGATACTATAAAAAAATCTATTGCAAAATTAGAGTCTTTAAAGGGAGCATTGGATTTAGCTACGTTAAACGGGTTAACTAAAAAAGAATCTTTAAATATTAAAAAACAAATTGCTAAATTAGAAAAGAACCTTTCTGGTATCAAGAATTTAGATAAAAGACCAGACGCATTATTTGTGATAGATACAAGATATGAAAAAATAGCAATACAGGAAGCTAATAAATTACATATACCAGTTATAGCATTGGTGGATAGTAATAATTCTTTTGATGGAGTTGATTATATGATTCCTGGAAATGATGATTCAATGTCATCTATAGATTTATTTTTAAATGCAATTTCAAGCACAATAATTAATACTAGATCTAAATTTATTAAACCAGTTGCTCAGAATAGTGAAAAAAAACCTATTCAATCATCAACAGCAAAGACTTTTAAGAAAAAACAAGTAATTGATTTGAAAACAGAATCAGTTAAACCAGCTTCTAAGACCGAAGAAAAAGTAATGGAAAGTAATCCTGAAGCAGATAATAAAGAGGTTTAAATGTCATTAGATCTTGAGCTATTAAAACAACTTAGAGATATTACAGGCGCAGGTATTCTTGATTGTAAAAAATATCTAGTCAGAGCTAATAACGTATTAGACGATGCAATAAAACTCATGAGATCCGAAGAAGGCATCAAAGCTGATAAAAAGTCAGCTAGAATTGCAGCAGAAGGTGTTGTTTATTTTAAATCAAATTCATCAAAATCATTGTTAATTGAAATAAACTCTGAGACAGATTTTGTTGCCAGAGGCGATGATTTTCTATCGTATGTTAATCAAACATGTGAAATGATAATTTCGAGCCCATATAATTCTTTGGAAATGCTAATGGATTCTAGTGATGATACAGTCAAAAATGATCTCGAAGGATTGAGAAAAAATTATGTAACAAAGCTTGGGGAAAATATTCAGATACGTAGATTTCATTGTATAGATAATTCAGAGAATTTTGTGACTGGATATACTCATAATAATAAGATTGGCGCTATAGTAACTCTTGCAAAAGAAGATAATCAGCTTTCAAAAGATATTTGTATGCAAATAGTTGCCTCTAATCCTTTAGGGCTAGATGAAAAATCTTTAGATGAAAGCTTGTTGGCAAACGAAAAAGATGTATACAAAGCTGAGCTAGATAAAATTGACAAAAAAGATGATATTAAAAGAAATATCATGGATGGAAAGGTTAAAAAATTTATATCTGATAATACTTTGTTAAACCAACCTTATATTAAAGATAGCTCATTAAATCTTAAAAAAATTATTAAAGATAATAAAATTATTTCTTATGCTCGTTACCAGCTTGGCGAAGGTATAGAAAAGAAACAAGAAGACTTTGCTGACGAAGTATACAGCCAAATCAAATAATCAAAAGAATGACTACTCCCAAATATAAACGGGTATTACTTAAACTTAGCGGAGAGGCTTTAGTTGGTAATAAAAAATATGGTATCGATGATACTATTATCAAAGAATTTGCATCTCAACTATCACAAATACAAAAACAAAAAATTGAACTTATTATAGTTATAGGTGGCGGTAATTTCTTCAGAGGTAGTGATTTAGAAAAAATAGGGATTGAACGCGTAACAGCTGACCATATGGGCATGCTTGCTACAGTTATAAACTCTCTTGCTTTACAAAGTTCTATTGAGCAGTTGAATATTGAATGCCGTGTAATGTCATCAATTGCCATAGATGCTGTTTGCGAGAAGTATATTAAGCGTAAAGCAGAACGGCATTTAGAAAAAGGTAGAATAATTATTCTTGCAGCGGGCACTGGTAATCCTTATTTTACAACTGATTCTGCGGCAAGTTTACGTGCAATTGAGTTGAATGCGCAAATTATGCTGAAAGGAACAAAGGTTGATGGGATATATGATAAAGATCCAATTAAGCATTCAAATGCAGTCTTATACAAATCTATTTCATATTCAGATATTCTTAAAAAGAATTTAAAGGTAATGGATGCTACTGCTGTAGTGATGTGTAAAGAAAATAATATGCCTTTAAAAGTATTTAATATACTTAAAAAAGGTAGCTTAAAAAAAGCCATATTAAGTGATAAGATAGGAACTAAAATAGGTTAATTATGATTGATGATATTAAAAAAGATGCAGAAGTTAGCATGGCGAAGGCAATTGAGGCTTTAAATAACGCATGCGGACAAATAAGAGCTGGGAGGCCTAACCCAAGCATGTTAGATCAAATTGAGGCTGATTATTTTGATGCTAAAACACCACTAAAACAGCTAGCAAACATAACGATCACTGACGCGTCTACAATCAGTTTAAACATTTGGGATAAAACAGCTATCAAGGCTATTGAAAAAGCCATACTAAATTCTAATCTAGGGTTGTCACCTGTCATTAATGGAATGGTAATTCACATTAAAATTCCACCCCTTACTCAGGAAAGGAGAAACGAATTAATTAAGATTCTTAAGAAAGAGGGTGAGAACACCAAAGTCTCTCTAAGAAATGTAAGAAGGAATATAAATACTAATATCAATAATCTTGAAAAAGAAAAAAAAATATCCAAAGATTTTGAGCGTGACTATATTATCGAGATTCAAGGAATCACTGATAAATATATAAAAATATCCGAGGAAATTATAGATAAAAAAATCTTAGAAATAAGTGAAGTATAGTAATGTCTAGCAAAATAATTTCCCACATATCTATAATAATGGACGGAAATGGAAGATGGGCAAATCAAAGAAATATGCCTAGAGCTTATGGCCATAAAGAAGGTGTAAGCGCTATTAATAAAATTGTTTCAGCTTGCTTGGTTAGACAAATATCAGAATTATCATTATTTGCATTCAGCAGTGAAAATTGGAATAGACCTGACTATGAAGTTCAATTTTTGTTGAAGTTATTTGAAGACTCAATTAATAAATACGTTGATGACTTACATTCAAATAATGTGAGAATTGAGTTTATTGGAAACCTAGAATCATTTTCCCCTAAACTTTTAAAAAATATTAGTCAAGCAGAAAATATGACAAGAGATAATACTGGTCTAAAATTAAATTTTGCAATTAATTATGGCGGACAATGGGATATAGTGAATGCTGTTAATAATATGTTGGATGATATAGATTTTTCATTACAAACTAAGAAAATTAGCGCTGCAGATTTTAAAAAATATTTATCTTTACAAGGTAACAGTCCAGATTTATTAATTAGAACGGCTGGAGAACAAAGGTTAAGTAATTTTATGTTATGGCAGCATGCATATACTGAACTGTATTTTACAGACTGCCTATGGCCTGATTTTAACGAAAAGGAATTAGATGTTGCTATAGAATATTATCAAAAAAGAACCAGAAAGTTTGGCTTACTAAATTCCTCTAATGACATAATTAAAAAAGATGCTAAATAGAATTTTTACTGGAATTGCTTTAGCTTCTTTTTTTTTAATCCTACTTCTTTTTAGTAATGGATTCATTATAGGAACATTATTTTCTATAATAGCAATATATGGATACTATGAGTGGCTAACTATCTGCAAGGCTTCCAAACATAATGTATACTTTTTCTTGTTGTTAATTATACTCTTCATGGTTCTTTTATTAACGTATCACACTCATTCCCTTGTTTTAGTATTTGCATATTTTTCAATATTTATATGGCTAATGATGCTTTTAGATTTATTACTGAATCTTAATATTTATAAAAAACTTCTAAGTTTGAACTCTAGTATTGTAGGATTAGTATTTATAGTGATGACATGGTTCTTATTTATTTCACTTGGCAGCACTAGTAATACAGAAATTTTTCTACACAACTATTTATTATTTTCATACTCTGAACTATCAGGTTTAAATAAATATTATTTATTCTTAATTAGTATTGTTTCACTAACAGATATGTCAGGATACTTTGTTGGAAAAACTATAGGCAAAAATAGTTTATGCCCATCAATTAGCCCTAAAAAGACAGTAGAAGGTTTTATTGGATCATTAATTATCCCATTAGTAATATTTTTTATATTATTTAATTTTGTTTTCTCAACACCTATCCTAATTAGTGATATCATTTTTATGTTATTATGTTGCATATTTTGCACGATTGGAGATTTATCAGTGAGTGTTTACAAAAGATTTCATGACGTCAAAGATTCAGGAAGTATTCTGCCGGGCCATGGTGGCATTTTGGATAGACTTGATAGTTATCTCCCTACAATCTCTATTTTACATATTTGGTTATTCTTGTAATGATTACTATTCTAGGTTCAACAGGGACAATTGGAAAAAACACATTATCAGTTTTAAAAAACACAGGAAAAGAAAATAAAGTGTTTGCACTTAGTGCCAATAAAAATGTCAATCTTTTATTTCGACAGATTAAAGATTTCAACCCAAAGTATGCAGTTATATCTGACAAACCTAATGCATTAAAGCTTATAGAATTTTGTAATAAAAATAAAATAAAAACTAAAATATTATTTGGTGAAAAGAACTTATCGTTTATAAGTACTCATAAACAGTGCAAATGTGTGTTATCAGCAATAGTTGGAGCTGCTGCTCTCAAGCCAACTTATGATGCTGCAAAATCTGGAAAGAAGATACTTTTAGCTAATAAAGAATCTTTAATTATGTCAGGTAAACTTTTGATTAATGCAGCTCATAAAAGCGGCGCTATTCTGATTCCTGTAGATAGTGAGCATAATGCTGTTTTGCAGATTTTATCTTCATTTGGTATTGATTATGATAATTCAGTTAGAAAAAAAATTTCTAAAGATGTAGAGATGATTACCTTAACAGCTTCCGGAGGACCATTTTTAAATTATTCGAAGAATAAATTGTCAAAAGTTACTCCTAAAGAAGCAGTTAATCACCCTACATGGAAAATGGGTAAAAAAATCTCTGTAGATTCTGCATCTATGATGAACAAAGGCTTAGAAGTTATTGAGGCTGCAATATTATTTGATTTAAAACCTAATCAAATCAATGTTCTTATTCATCCTCAAAGTATTGTTCATGCATTAATTACATTTATAGATGGATCAGTAATTTCACATATGAGCGCACATGACATGAGAATTGCAATTAGCTACGCCTTATCATGGCCTGGAAGACATAAACTAAAGATTAACTCATTGAAAAAATTTAAAATAGATAAACTCTCGTTCCATGAAGTTAAACCAAATCAATTTAAATGTTTAGATTTATGTATGAAAGCTCTAAGTATTGGCTATAACGCCCCTACCATCCTAAATGCAGCTAACGAAATAGCTGTTTCAAAATTTCTTGAAAATAAGATTAAATTTATTGATATACCAGTTATAATTGACCAAGCATTAAAGAATATGCCAATCACTAGGAGTAATACGCTTAAATCTATATTAGAATGTGATCAACTTACAAGGGACTATATAACTAACTACATAAATACAACATGGAAATAATACAAAGCATTTTTGGTTTTTTTATTGCAATTGGCATATTAGTTACATTCCATGAGTTTGGTCATTTCTATATAGCTAGATTATTTAATGTAAAAGTGCTTAATTTTAGTATTGGTTTCGGTAAGACGCTATTTAAAAAACAATTTAGCAATGAAGGGACAGAGTATTCTATTGGATTAGTTCCCTTGGGTGGGTACGTGAAGATGCTTGAGTCTTCAGAATTAGACCCCGAAACAGATAAGAGGGAGTATGCTCATTGTTTTGATAAACAATCTGTATATAAGAAATTTTTAATAGTTGCAGCTGGGCCTGCTTTTAATCTAATTTTGGCAGTTATTTTTTTCACCATTGTCCATTTTTCTGGAATTACTGGCATGAAACCATTTGTGACATCAATCGAAGGTCATAATTTATCTCAAGTTAAAAATAAATCATTCCATGAAATTATTGAAGTAAATAGTGTTGCGACTCAAAGATGGCAAGATGTTAGAGTTGAAGTGCTTAATGCTGTAGTAAATAAAACAAAACTAAATGTGCTCGTCAAAGATCATGAAAATAATATAAATAACATTAATATTAGTTATGATAATAATATTTTACAAGAAGATGGAGATGTCATCATTAATCTTGGATTCCATCCTAAGGCTCCGGAAATTCCATCAGTAATCGGCACTATTGAAAATAATTCCCCGGCTTCTTTAGCTGGCCTCCAGGTTGGAGATCAAATTTTGAGTGTTAACGGCAAGAATGTTGATAATTGGGGCTTACTAGTTGAGAACATTCAAGATAATCCAAACAATATATTGAAGTTAAAAATTAATCGTTCTGGAGAAAAATTGGACGTAATTCTTGTGCCAGCAGTTAACTCAGCTTCCGAGGATGGAAAAGGCTATGCTGGTATATCAGCAGATAGAAACGCACTTAATGAGTTTAGGGTTCTTGTTAAATATCCATTTTTTGAATCAATATATAAATCTACGCTTTTAACATACAATTATTCACTACTAACATTTAAAATGATTTTTGAGTTATTCACAGGGCAAGCCAATATGAATAATATAAGTGGTCCTCTGAGTATCGCTGAATTTTCTGGTAAATCACTATCAATGGGATTTGTGTACTTTGCTTACTTACTTGCGATACTAAGTATTAGTTTAGGAGTTCTTAATCTGCTTCCAATACCAGTGCTTGATGGTGGTCACCTAGTTTATTATATGTTTGAAATGTTAACTGGAAAACCTGTGCCGGAAAAATTTCAACTTATTGCTCAACAGTTTGGAATATTAGTCCTATTTGGTATTATGATCATAGCCTTCTATAATGATTTCGCGAGGATTTTATAGTGTTACTTAGAATATTTTTTTTATTACTTATATTCTTAGCTCCACTTAATAGCACTAATGTCTATGCGGAAGATGAGGGTGTGGAAAATCCCATTATATCTAACATCATCATTCAGGGTAATAATCGAGTTACGAATAATACAATTCTGAGTTATTCAAATGTAGAGCAGGGAGATAAGTTTAGTCCCGAGCTAGTGAAACAGATAATTAAAGATTTATATGAAACTAAGTATTTTGATGATATATCAGTTTCATTAAACTTTAATGATCTAATTATAAATGTAAGTGAAAAACCAATAATTTCAAAGATTGTTATTACTGATAATAATATTATTGAGGATGAGGATATCCTACAAGCATTAGAGGATGTTGGTATTACTAATACTAGACCATATGATAAGAATATATTTGATAAAATTGAACAAGAACTTACAAGATTATATTTTGATAGAGGAAGGTATAGCGCTACCATTGAATCAAAGGTTATTGAGTTAGAGAGAAATAGAGTTTCAATTGAATTAGTAATTGATGAAGGTGATGCCTCTGCCATCAAAGAAATAAATATTATTGGAAATAAAGCTTTTTCTAAAAATAAAATACTTGGCGTGATGTCATCTGGTACTAAATATTTTTTTGAGTTTTGGTCATCTAAAGATACTTATTCCAGTTCTGTATTAAGATCCGATATAGGTAAGATAGAGAATTATTATTTAAACAGAGGTTATGTAAGATTTCGTGTTTTGTCAAATCAGGTGAACCTGTCTAACGATAACAAAGATATAATTATCACGATAAATATTGATGAAGGGGGAAAATATGAGTTCGGTGATATTAAGCTGTATGGAAATTCAGTTATTGAGCCAGAAATCATTAAAAGTAACTTATCGCAAATAATACTGCCTAAGCAGACATTTTCGCGTCAAAGACTTCAGGAGTCTGAAGAACTACTTGAATATCTTTTGGGAGACGAAGGTTTTGCTTTCCCGGAAGTCTCATCATTGCCAGTTATTGATGACGTAACAAAAATTGTTGATATTGAGTTTAGAGTAGATCCTGGGCAAAGAAGTACAGTTAGAAGGATTAATATTACAGGTAATGACAATACAAATGACGAGGTTTATAGAAGAGAACTACGTCAGTTTGAGTCTGCTCTTCATAGTAATAAAAATATTGAAAGATCTAAAATAAGACTCCAGAGGCTTAAATTTGTCGAAGATGTTAAGGTTACAAAAACCAAGGTGTCTAACTCTAGTGATTTAGTTGATGTGACTTTTGCTATTAAAGAACGTAAGTCTGGTGAATTCAAAGTTAGCGCGGGTTGGTCTGATACAGATGGGGCAATTTTTGATATAAATCTTCAGCAAGATAATTTTCTTGGTTATGGAAAAAATATAGGTTTAAAAGCTTCAAAAAGTACTGTTAATACATCATTGCAATTCTTATTAACAGATCCTTATTATACATTTGATGGTGTGAGTAGAACTGTGACCGCAACACTTAGCTCGACAGATGTTAGTGCTACCTCTACAGCATCATATCTTTCTGATACTTTTGCTGGTGGAGTTATGTATGATATGCCTGTTTCAGAAACGTCTACATTCGGAATAGGTTACGATATTTCTTTGACTGATTTTACAACAACCATAGGATCTCCAATTATAGTTACCCATCATGTTGCTGATCATGGAAATGCTGCTTTTGGTATAAAGCTTAAAAGTAATTATATTACGGATACAAGGAATCGAACGGTTTTTGCAGAAACTGGCGTATTAACCCGGTTAAATGCTGATGTTTTCCTAGCTGCCACAGGAGCTTCTCATATGTCGGTAACACATAGAACAGAGTCCAATAGAGGATATATATTGAAGACATTTGGTTTTGATTGGGCAACAGTTTTTCAACTTAAAACAACGGTTGGAATTGGTGCTGGGCTTGGAGGTACAACATCTCTACCTTTTTACAATAAATACTTTGCTGGTGGTAATACTACCGTTAGAGGATACAAGGGCTCTAGCTTAGGTCCTTTAACATATAATGCGCCAAGAACGGAAGAAGGTAGTGGCGCAAATTCATGTAGAGCAAAAGCCGTACCCGGTAAATTTATAAAGTGCGATGCAGTAGGCGGAGATTTTATGACGACAGCGCAATTTAATTGGGTATTCTCTCCACCACCCTTTTTAGGAGAAGACACGAGAGCATTACGAACAACTTTGTTTTTTGATGTAGGAAACGTATTTGAGAAAGTTAATAACTTCAATTATAATCAATTAAGAGCAAGTTATGGTATAGAATTTAATGTACTCACTCCAATAGGCGGAGTTTCCGTAGGATTGGTAACTGCTGTTAACGACAGAGAAGGGGATGACCTGCAACCGGTAATTTTTCAACTAGGAGGAACTTTTTAATACTATGAACACTATATTTAAATCAATGTTATTTTGTCTTATCACGGCAATATTTATTCCGTCATCCGCTAGCGCAGAGCTTAAACTAGGAATAGTAAATTTGGATCAACTATTTAAAGAGATTCCTATCTATAATGAATCACAAGCAAAAATAAAAAAAAAGTTTGATCCTAAGGCAAGAAACCTTAAAACTTTAGAAGAGGAATGGAATGGTTTGAATGAAAAATATTTAAAGAATGAAACAGTGATGTCTGATAAGGAGAAAAAAGTACTTGTTGAAAAAATTCAAGCAATAGAAGTTAAGTTTAGAAGCGGGCAAGAAAAAATTCAAACTGACTTACAGAAAATGCAGCAGCAAGAGCTTTCTAAAATTAGAGCTATTGTTGAAGCTGCAATTGAAGAATATGCTGAGAACAATGATTTTGATATTATTATGCGAGCTGATGGTACTACTCTTTATGCAAAATCATATATTAATATTACGCAAGAGATCATCTCTAAACTTCAATAATGAGGCTTAAGAAAAAATATTCTTTAGAAGAAATATCTTCGAAATATAATTGTAAAATATTGGGTGATAGTCAAATTACGTTTGAATATGTATCAAGTATATTTAATAGTAAAGATAATTCTATTGCATATATAAATGATATAAAGAGTGTTTCACATATAGATAAAACAAGACTTTCATGCGTTATTACAACTAGTGAGATTGCATCTAAGATAAAAATTCCTGTAGTAATTCATGAGAACCCTCAATTATTATTCATTAAAATTATTAACGAGTCATATAGTCCATCTGACAGCAGCATGTTTTCTAATACAATGGATCCATGTAATGTCATAGACGTATCAGCAACTATTGGAATAAACTCTGTGATAGGTAAGAATGTTACTATTGGAAAATCCTCGATAATATACCCTAATGTTACAATATGTGATGATAGTATCATTGGCGATAATGTCATAATCCAGTCTGGAGCAGTGATTGGTTCTGACGGTTTCGGTCTTATAAAAGATTCCGATCTTTGGGTAAGAGTTCCTCATATAGGAAATGTTGTAATTGGCAATAATGTTGAGATTGGTGCAAATACTACAATTGATAAAGGAACAATTGATAGCACGATAATTTCTGACAATGTTAAAATTGATAACCTAGTTCATGTGGCTCATAATGTTAAGATAGGGAAAAATACAGCGATAGCTGCATGTGTAGGAATAGCCGGTAGCACTAGCATTGGGGAAAATTGTACAATTGGTGGTGGAAGTGGATTGAATGGGCATATTCATGTAACTGATAACGTACATATACATGGTATGACGATGGTCACTAAATCTATTAAAGAAGCAGGAATGTATGCTTCTGGAACAACTGTTGAGCCAGCTGATAGTTGGAGAAAAAATCAAGCAAGGTTTAAAGAATTAGATACATTGGCAAAATCAATTAAGAAGAAAATATAAATTTGGAGAACAAAGATGAGCGACAATGATATTCAAAATTATTTACCACATAGATATCCATTTTTATTAATAGATAAAATACTAGATTTTAAAAAACATGATTTTCTGAAAGCACAAAAAAATGTAAGTAATAATGAGCCATTTTTTCAAGGACATTTTCCTGGTCATCCAGTATTTCCTGGCGTTCTTATTTTAGAAGCCATGGCTCAGGCAACAGCTTTGCTAGATTTTAAAAGTAACGAAAGAGAAAAAGATAGCCTTTTATATTATTTTGTAGGAATTGATAAAGCTAGATTTAAAAAACCAGTTGTACCTGGTGATATAATGATAATCGACGTTAAGCTTAATCAAAGCAAGAGAGATGTTCACAAGTTTACAGCCTCATGCATGGTTGACGAGACTATTGTTTGTACAGCAGAGCTATTAGGAGCTGTCAGAGCTAAATAATGATTCATCCAACTGCAATAATTAGTAAATCTGCCAAAATTGATTCATCGGTTACTATTGGACCTTATTCTATAATTGGTGAGAATGTTGTTATATTAGAAAATACAATATTAGAGAGCCATGTTGTAATTAAAAAAAATACAACGATTGGTCGGAATAATAAGATATATCAATTTGCTTCAATTGGTGAAGACCCCCAAGATCTTAAATTTAATAATGAGGAGACTTATCTTTTTATTGGGGACAATAATGTGTTTAGAGAATTCTGTACAATAAACAGAGGTACTACTACAGGTATAGATGAAACTGTAATTGGTTCAAATAATCTTTTTATGACATCCAGTCATGTTGCACATGATTGCGTTATAAAAGATAATTGCATATTATCGAATGCCGCATCATTAGCAGGGCATGTCAGAATAGGCAATAATGTCTCTCTTGGTGGATTTACATTAGTCCATCAATTTTGCGAGATAGGAGACTATGCATTTAGTGGATTAGGTACTGTAATTTCAAGAGATGTTACGCCTTATACGCTTGTTGCTGGTAATCATGCTCAAGCCTATAAGATTAATACTGCTGGCTTAAAAAGAAAAGGTTTTGGTTTAGATACAATTAAAGGGTTAGAAAAAGCGTTTAAGTTATTTATTAAATCTAAAGCTAGTAGAGATGAAGTTAATGCAGAATTTAGCGCCCTAAACCTGAACCATAAAGAGGTTCAATATTTCGTTAGTTTTATAAATAGTAGTGAAAGAGGAATTACTAGATAATTATCTAAGCATTTTGTTTGCCAACTTTGCAACATTCATTGAAGCGCCTGGTTTGAGTATTTTTCTGATTTGACTATAACCCTCTTCCATTAATTCTCTATAAGCAATATCGTTGTCAATTCTTTGTAATTCAACCATAACTTGTACTTCATCGCTATAATCTGGCTGGATAAATTCTTTTACAATTGGTTGTGATCCTAAAGTTTCACCTAAAACTAAATTTACTAAACCAATATATTCTAATTTCACTAAATTTCTCATAATCATATATGTCAGAGGTGAAAGACGATACATTATAATCATTGGAATATTCATCATAGCTAATTCCAGGGTAACTGTTCCAGAAGCGGTAATTACTTTTTGACATTTTTTTACTTCCTCAACATTTTTACCGCTAGTTAATAAAATATCCCATCCTTTTGGAAGTAACTTTGTCAGAATTTTTTTAGCTGTATCATTTGCATAAAATATTTTAATATTTTTTGTATGTATATCATCATTTTTAATAATTCTAATCGAATCAATCATGCAATGTAAATTATTTCGTATCTCAGATTCTCTGCTTCCTGGAAAAATACCTATGCTTGTCATTCTGTGATTATACTTTAACTCAGTTGGTTTGAATCTATTGTCATCAGCTAATGGATGTCCTACATATGTAACATTTTTAGTATATTTTTTAAATAATTTTTCTTCAAATGGAAATATTACTGCTAATTGATCCACTACTTTAATAATATTTTTGATTCTTTTCTCGCGCCATGCCCAAACCTGGGGAACCACATAGAATAATACAGGAATATTATTTTTTTTTGCGAACTTAGCAATTTTGAGATTAAACTCAACATAGTCAATTAAGACAACTAAACTTGGTTTGTTCTCAAGTATATGGTTATATGCAATATTTAAAGCTTTTTTAATTTTAGAATATTTTGATATTACTTCGATAATTCCAATTACTGCAATCTCTTCTGAGTTAAAGATTATATCTGAACCTGTTTTTTTTAGCTCTTGCTGACCAATAGCTGTAAACTTGGTATCTGGGTTTAATTTTTTATGTTCATTAACATAATTTGCAGCATGTTGATCACCAGAAGATTCTCCGGCAATAACAAATATGTTCTTTATATTACTCATTTATAGTCATTAATAATTTTAGAAATATGTTTAACGGAATCGGTGCTTAATTCAGGATAAATAGGTATAGAAATACATTGTCTGGTCACTTTTTCTGTATTTTTAAGATTACATTTATAATTAAAGTTTTTTAATGCCTTTTGTTTATATACCGGTATTGGGTAATAAATTCCATGTGGGATAGAATTACTCTTCAGATGCCTGATAAATTTAGCTCGATTTTTAACTTTTATAGTATATTGATTATATACATGATGTGAATTATCTTCGCATTCATATGGCAGAGTTATCAGCTGGTTTTTTATCAAACTTTTATATAGTTTTGCAATGCGATTCCTTTTTTTATCAAGACTATTAATAATTTTTATTTTAGTAAGTAATATTGATGCTTGTATTTCATCTAATCGAGAATTATAACCAATGTATTCATGGACATTTCTAATCAAGCCACCATGATTTCTGAGTTTCTTTAAAATTTTCATTTTAGCAAGACTATTAGTGGTTATCATTCCGCCATCTCCAGCACATCCAAGATTCTTAGTAGGAAAGAAACTGAAACACCCAAAATCTCCAAAGGTTCCAGTATATTTATTATTTTTTTTAGCACCAAATGATTGAGCACAATCCTCTATTAACTTAAGATTATGTTTTCTGCATATTTTTTTAATTTCATAAATCTCTGCTGACTGTCCAAATATATGCACGGGCATTATGGCTTTAGTTCTTTTATTAATATGTTTTTCAATATTTTTATAATTAATATTAAACGTATGCGGATTTATATCAACAAAAATTGGTTTAGCTCCAACCAAAACAATTGCTTCAGCAGTAGCAAAATAAGTAAAAGGAGTAGTGATAACCTCGTCACCATGACCAATATTCAGGGCTCTTAAAGATAGTATGAGAGCATCTGTTCCAGAGTTACATGAGATACTATATTTAGACCCTATAAAATTAGAAAATTTTGCCTCAAGCTCCCTTACATTTCCTCCTAGAATATATTGCCCTGATTTAAGAATATTCAGTATATTTTTATCAACTTCTTTTGAAATTGATTCATATTGCTCACTTAAATCAAATATTTTAATTTTCTTATTCATAATAGTTTTGATATTAATGTAGCTGTTTCAACAGCTGCTTTCCCTTGCTTTCCATCAACCAAAGGTTTTTCTTTGCCAAGACAGGATAGTATAAAGTTATTTATTTCATCTTTCAAAGCATCTGTTTTATCATATTTGAATTCTTTAAAGTTAAATAATTCTTTGTTAGTTTTAGCATTCTTAGTATATTTCTTAATATTTGAATTCATAAAATCTACAGAATAGTATTTATCTTTTTCAAATACTCTAATCTTCCTTTCATTTTTCTGACTTATTCTACTAGCTGTTAAATTTGCAACTGCTCCATCAAAGAATTCAAGCCTAACATTTGCTATATCCGTTGATTTTGTAATAATTTTTCTTCCAAAAGCCGATACATTCTTGATCTTTTTTTTCATTAATGTTGTAACTATATCAATGTCATGAATCATTAAATCAAAGATAACATTAACATCTGTTGACCTAGGGTTAAACTTAGCAAGCCTATGTACTTCAATAAAAAGAGGACTGGATATTTCTTTTGTTAATCTTTTCATTACAGGGTTAAATCTTTCAAGGTGACCAACTTGAAGAATAACTTTATTTTTCTTAGCGAGATCAACTAATTTTGTTGCCTGAGCAACAGTTTCAGTCATAGGTTTTTCGATAAGCACATGTTTTTTATTTTCTAGAAAAAACTTTGCTATTTTAAAATGCATTTTAGTTGGCGTAACAAGTGATACAGCATCAATATCATCAAGAATCTCCTTGTAGTTTGAAGATTTTTGTATCGAGTCGTGTCCATTTAGATTAATATTGTCTAAATTTGTATCTACAACCCACTTAGTATCACATTTTTTATTATTGATAAATTTCTCAAGATGGTATTTTCCTAGATAACCTATCCCTACAACACCTATATTTAATTTTTTTCTTTTCATTTTGAAGTATTGGCTTTGATTATTTGTTATATTTATAATATCTCAATTATATATAGTGAACTAGTTATGACAAGTCAATTTTTAGCGGGTGTTGATGAAGTTGGCCGAGGATGTCTGGCTGGACCAGTCATATCTGTCGCAATAATACTCAAGGATACTATAGATAGGTCCTTAATGATTGATTCTAAGAAATTAACTGCCCCTAGAAGAGTAAAACTTGCAAATTATATCCTTAAAAATTCTCACTCTGTTGGAGTTGGAGAATCAAGTAATCATCAAATAGATGAGGTGAATATTCATAACGCAACACTTATCTCCATGAGGCGAGCACTTATGAATCTAGATTTAAAACCAGATATGGCGTATATTGATGGAATACATAAACCAGATATAGATATCAGCTCACAATGTTTCATACAGGGTGATAACCTGATCCCCGAAATATCAGCAGCATCTATTGTAGCTAAAGTATTACGTGACAATATCATGATAAGACTAGGTAAGATGCTTCCAGTGTATGGGTTCTCTAGACATAAAGGGTATGGAACAAAAGAGCACATTCACGCTATAGAATTATTTGGTCCTTCGGTCTATCATAGGTTTAGTTTTGCTCCATTGAAGAATTAAAAAATATGCCTACTAACTTTACTCACTTGCATCTTCTAACATCTTATTCTTTGAGCTGTAGTACAATAAATATTGATAAACTAATCAAGTTAGCAAAAAAAAATAAAATAACTACGCTAGCAATAACAGATCATTTAAATGTCTTTGCTGCAATAAAATTCTATCAGAAGTGTATAGATAATAATATTAAACCTATAATTGGTTGTCAGATTCCTGTGAAATATGATACCTCAGGAAAATTCACGCCTAATATTACTATTTTATGCAAGGATATAGGTGGTTATAAGAATTTAATTAAACTTCTTTCCGAGATACATGTTCAAAAAGAAAAAAATAAAACTGCTTCAGCAGATATAGCTCAACTTAGAAAATATAATAATGGACTGATAATATTATCTGGAGGAAGATATGGGGTGATAGGGAAAAACCTTCTTTCAGAAGATAATACTTCAAAAATTAATTTTGTTAAATTATTAAAGGAAATATTTGAAGATAGGATATATGTACAAATTGACAGAGGAAATCATGAATCTGAAAAATTATATAATAATAAACTTTTAATATTAGCAGAAGAGTTAAACTTACCTATTGTTGGAACTAACCATGTACTTTTCTTGAATAGAAGTGATTTTGAAGCACATGAGGTTAGAGTCTGTATAAATAAGAAAATTAAAATAGATGACAGAAATAATCAAAAAGAATTTTCTGACGAACAATATTTTAAGACTGAAAAAGAATTGGTTGATCTTTTTAATGATATACCAGACGCAATTGAAAATATTTCTGAAATTGTAAAAAAATGTAATATACATATTCCTGTTGGAACTTACCATCTTCCAGTATTTAATACTCCTGACAAATCCAATGTTGATAGTTATTTTGACATAATAGTAGAGAAGGGCTTAGAGGAAATAATAAAAAATAAAAAAGATATAGACGTTTCTAAATATAAAGATAGATTGAAATATGAAATTAAAGTAATAAAAGAAATGGGATTTGTTAGTTATTTTTTAATAGTACATGAATTTATTGATTGGGCTAAAAAAAATTCAATTCCTGTTGGCCCAGGAAGAGGATCTGGAGCTGGTTCTCTTGTTGCTTTTGCTTTGAAAATTACATCAATCGACCCTATCAAATATAACCTTCTTTTCGAACGTTTCTTAAATATAGAAAGAATATCAATGCCAGATTTTGATATAGATTTCTGCATGATTAATAGACAGAGAATTATAGAACATATAACTAGCTTGTATGGTGAAAGCAAAGTTTCCCAAATCATCACTTACGGTACATTGTCTGCTAGAGCAGTCATAAGGGATGTCGGAAGAGTTCTTGGAATGGGCTATACGTTTGTTGATAGAATTGCAAAATTAATACCATTCAGTGTTGGAATTACAATAGATGATGCACTTAAACAAAATAAAGAATTAAAAAAAGATTATCAGAATAATGAAGAAATACAGAATTTAATAGATACTTCGAAAAAGCTCGAAGGATTACCAAGAAATGTTGGTAAGCATGCCGCAGGAATTGTTGTCGCACCTGGTGATATAGATAATTTTATTCCATTATATAGAGTTGAAGAGAGCGATGAAATTGTTACTCAATATGATAAAGATGATATTGAAAAATTAGGTTTAGTAAAATTTGATATTTTAGGCTTAAGAACTTTAAGCATCATTGACAGAGCAATTAAAACAATTAAAGAAAAACATGGCGATGTTAGGACTCATGACGATATTGAATTAAATGATCAGAAAGTTTTTAATTTATTACAGCAAAAACTGACTACTGGAGTATTTCAGCTTGAATCATCAGGAATGAAGAGGTATATGGGTAAACTTAGACCTGATTGCTTTGATGACATAGTTGCGATTGTGGCGCTGTATAGACCAGGACCTCTTGGTACTGGTATGGTCGATGATTTTATTGACAATAAACATGGTAAGAAAATCAATTATGAACATTCTTTGCTTGAACCAATCCTGTCAGAAACATATGGGCTGATTTTATATCAAGAGCAAGTAATGGAGATATCTCGTTCCCTTGCAAATTATACGCTTGGTGAAGCTGATTTACTAAGAAGAGCAATGGGTAAGAAAAAGAAAGGTGAAATGGAGATGCATAGAAAAAAGTTTATTGATGGTGCAAAAATCAAAGGGATTAATAATAGAATTGCTGATTCTATTTTTTCTAAGATGGAAAAATTTGCAGGCTATGGTTTTAATAAATCTCATTCTGTGGCATATGCATCAATTTCTTATCAAACTGCTTTCTTGAAAACATACTATACATCAGAGTTTTTATCAGCTGCATTATCTTCAGATATGGATAACACTGACAAGGTAATATCTCTCGTTGATGCTTGTAGCGAAATGTCTACAATAATTCTTCAGCCAAACATCAACACGTCAGGATTTAATTTTATTTCAGTTAATAAGAATACTATATTATATGGCCTGGGTGCTATTAAAGGTGTTGGGAGTAATGCTGTTAAACATATTATTGATGAAAGAAAGTCTAATGGAGAATTCAAAAATATATTTGATTTTTGCGAAAGAGTTGCTTTGAATACTATCAACATAGGCACCTTGGATGCTCTTATATATTCTGGGTCTTTTGATATTTTTAAAGAAAATAGGTTAGCGATGAAAAAGATTCTTGGAAAAGCAATGTTATATGGCCAACAGAAGCAAAATTCTAAAACTACTGGTCAACAGGAATTATTTGAAAATAAATCTGAAGCATTTTCAGTTAAGCATGATGATGCCAGTCATAAACTAAAGGTTGATGATACAATTGATAGTAGGCTTAGGTGCCTCTCATTAGAGAAGAAAGTTATTGGGTTTTATCTCAGCGGTCATCCAATCAAAGAATATCAAGATGAGATTAGCTCAATGTCTATAAAGTCAATAGCGTCATATTTTGATAAACTTTATTCAACAGATATTGATGATGATTTTAGTGAACATGGAACTGTCAGTGGCGTCATAACTAGTATTAGATCGCAAAGGATGGGGAAAGATAGATTTATTAATATTCTTACAGTTGATGATTCAACTCATAGGTTGGAAATAATTCTCTTCTCTGATGTTTATGAGAAGTATAGAAACTTAATTAAAGAGAATGAAATCTTATTTTTTTCTGGAGTCATAGCGATGGATGATTACAACGGAGACTTAAGCATGAAGGCTACAAAGGTAATTGATATGGACTCAGCAAGACAACAATATTCAAAAGAAATAGAGCTCTTTATTTTGCCAGAACATATCAATGATAATATTTTAGCGAGAATAGTAAACTTATTAGAACCTCATAAAAATGGAAAATGTCCTTTAACTATAAAGTGTTTAAGCAATCAACATATAGTCCCGCTTGAGCTTGACAGCGAATGGTTGATTAACCCATCATCAACTTTAATCAATGGATTGTCTGATTTACTTGGAAAGGAAAATATTATCGTAAAATATGAATAGTTATTTTATATGAATTGTTTATAATTATCTCAACAATGAAAGAATTTAATCCAAATTACCTGGACTTTGAGCAGCCTTTGCTAGAAATAGAAGGAAAAATCAAGCAAATTAAAAATGATCCAGAAAAAACAGCAAAAGCTGATGCAAAAATTGCTAAGCTTGATAAAGAGCATTCTCAGTTAACTAGAAAAATATTTGGAAATTTAACTGATTGGCAGATTTCTCAATTAGCTAGACACCCATTGAGACCATATACACTTGACTATATCCCCAATCTATTTTCTTCATTCACCGAGCTTCATGGAGACAGAATGTTTGGCGATGATGCTGCCTTAATTTGTGGCATTGGAAAAATTGACGAACATATTTTTATGTTTATAGGGCATCAAAAGGGAAGGGATGCTAAAGAAAAAGTTAAAAGAAATTTTGGAATGCCAAAACCAGAAGGTTATAGAAAAGCACTTCGTGTAATGAAGTTGGCTGAAAAATTTGGATTGCCAGTCGTGACGTTCATTGATACTCCTGGTGCATATCCAGGTATTGATGCTGAATCACGGAATCAAAGTCAAGCTATAGCAGAAAACCTTTATGTTATGTCCAATTTAAAAGTACCAGTTATTTCGATAATAATTGGCGAAGGTGGGTCTGGTGGAGCTCTTGCAATTGGAATCTCAGATAAGCTTGGAATGCTAGAAAATAGTATTTATTCTGTAATTAGCCCCGAAGGTTGTGCTTCAATTTTGTGGAAAGATGCGAAAAAAGCTGAACAAGCTGCAGATGCATTATGTATAACAGCGCCTAAGCTAGTAAAATTTAACTTGGTTGACGTAATTATACCGGAGCCATTAGGTGGAGCTCATAGAGATCATAGCGCGATGACTTCATCACTAAAAATGAACTTAATTTCTATGCTAGAAGAATTAGAAGATACTGATATTGGTGAAATATTATATAAACGTAAAGAAAAAATTAGCTCATATGGTAAATTTGAAACATCATAAACTTGTCAAAGTTTGCAATGACCATATATCAAAACTTCCAGCAAATAAATTTTTAATAGCATATAGCGGGGGAATGGACTCATCTGTTTTGCTGGATTGTTTTTTTAAATTAAGTCATATTGTTCCAATTAAAATCAGATCTATTCATGTAAACCATGGGATTTCTGAGGAAGCAGATCTGTTTGAAGCGCATTGCAGAAAAGTTTGTAAAGAATATGGCATTAACCATGCCACTAAAAAACTTAACCTTAAAGTAACTTCTAATATTGAGGAGCAATGCAGAAAAGCAAGATATAGAGAGCTTTGTGAGAACTGTCAGGATGACGAGGTAATAATTACTGCGCATCATGAGGAAGATCAAATTGAAACTTTTTTCTTAAGACTCATAAGGGGTTCTGGAGCGAGAGGCCTTTCATGCATGAAAGAAACTAGTGTTTATGGCGACAACCTGCTTTCAAGGCCATTTCTCAAAATACCTAAAGAAGAGATTAAGAAATACTCGGAGGATAATAGAGTTAAATATATAGAAGATATAAGTAATAACGATAATAAATATGATAGAAATTTTCTTCGTAACGAGCTAATTCCATTGTTAAAATCAAGATGGCCGTCTGTTAATAAAAATATCATTAATAATATCCTTGTTCATGATATTCAATCAGCTTATACAACAGACAGTGTGAATTCTACGCTACCTAGTTTCTTAGGTGCCTCTAATAATGAATTACTGGTAGAAACTCTGATTGATAAGCCGTTCCATTTAAAAGTGATAATTTTACATGAATGGGTTTACTTGGAAAGCAAGACTTTGTTGAATTTGAAACAAATCAAGGAAATTATCAAAATAATAAACACAAATAATGACTCAAATCCTTTGTTTGCTTTTGGTAATATTAAAATAAGAAAAATAAGAAATATTTTATCTTTATCTTTAAACGAGTCTTAGGTGTATTGGCCAACAAAGTAATATAAAAAAGTAATTTATATATATTCTCTTCCATATCGTCTATACTTTTTATTATAAATTTATGACAAGATATGTATTTATCACTGGCGGAGTAGTTTCATCTCTTGGAAAGGGAATAGCAGCTGCCTCCCTTGCTTCTTTATTCAAATTGAGGGGATTTAAAGTCTCTTTACAGAAATTGGACCCCTACATTAATTTAGACCCAGGAACCATGAGCCCTATACAACATGGCGAAGTTTTTGTTACTGATGATGGCGCAGAAACAGACTTAGATCTTGGGCACTATGAGAGGTTTGTGGGAATCAGAATGACCCAAGACAGTAATGTTACTGCGGGGCGTATTTATTCAAATGTAATAAACAAAGAAAGAAAGGGTGAGTATCTAGGTAGTACCGTTCAAGTCATACCTCATATCACTGATGAAATTAAAAAATTAATCATAAAAGGCGCAAAAAAATCAGATATTGCGTTTGTTGAAATTGGTGGCACTGTTGGTGACATTGAATCCTTGCCTTTTTTAGAGTCAATACGACAATTTAGTTTAGAACTAGGTAAATCAAGAGCAATGTTTGTACATTTAACGCTTCTCCCCTATATCGAGGTAACCAATGAGATTAAAACTAAGCCAACCCAGCATTCTGTTAAAGAATTAAGGTCTATTGGAATTCAGCCAGATGTCCTTTTGTGTAGAGGTAAAAACTCTATAAATCAAAAGCTTAAGAAGAAACTAGCATTATTTACTAATGTTCCTGAAAATGCTGTATTCTCTGCAGTTGATGCAGAATCAATTTATGATATCCCTATACTTTTTAGGGACCAGAAGATTGATGAATTTATGTTAAAACAATTTAAGCTGAAGAGTAAAAGGCTTAACTTATCACCCTGGAATAACTATAGATCGAAGGCTGGTAAATGTAAGAAGACTGTTAAAATAGCTATGATTGGCAAATATGTTGATCTTGCTGACTCTTATAAATCATTAAACGAAGCCCTTTATCATGCCGGAATTATAAATAATAGACTTGTAGAAATTACATACCTAGATTCTGAGCAAATAACTAAAGCTAATGTTAAAAAATTAAAAGCAATGGATGGAATACTTGTTCCGGGTGGATTTGGAAATAGAGGCATAGAAGGCAAAATATTAGCCGCGCAATATGCGCGTATTAATAAAATACCTTACCTAGGTATATGCCTAGGTATGCAGATATCTGTTATAGAGTTTGCAAGAAATGTCCTTAAGCTAAAAAACGCAAATAGTACAGAATTTAATAGTAAAACTAAATACCCCGTGGTTGCTCTTGTTGATGAATGGAAAGATAGCACAGGTAAGAAGATTATTTCTGATAAGAAAAATATGGGTGGTACTATGCGACTGGGTTCGCAAGATTGTACATTGTCAAAGGGGTCATTAGCGTATAAAATGTATAAAAAATTAGCAATAAATGAGAGACATCGCCATAGATACGAGGTAAACGACTCTCTCCTGGAATTGTTTGATGGCAGTGGATTGAAATTTAGCGGAAAATCAAAAAAAGGTAATTTAATGGAAATGATTGAGTTAAAGGGGCACCCTTGGTATCTTGGATGTCAATTTCATCCAGAATTTACATCATCGCCAATTTCTGGACATCCCTTGTTTAATGGATTTATTGCTGCATCAAAAAAGAAAAGGAAGTTATAAATAATGTCAGTTAATATTGGAAAAACTAAAAATTTAACCTTGATTTCTGGACCTTGTGCAATAGAATCAGAGAAACTGTCAATGTCTATAGCTGAATATATATGTGAAATAACCAATGATTTGCCCATATCGTATATATTTAAGGCTTCTTTTGATAAAGCTAACAGGTCTTCTATAGATTCAAAAAGAGGAATAGGCATAGAAAAAGGTCTAAAGATATTGCGGAAGATAAGGGAAACTTTTGATATACCGGTTATAACTGATGTTCATGAGGATAGCCCCATAGATGAAGTCGCAGATGCTGTAGATGTGATTCAGACTCCTGCCTTTCTGTGCAGACAAACTAATTTTATCGTTAAAGTTGCATCAGCTATGAAACCAGTGAATATCAAAAAAGGACAGTTCCTGTCACCTAGAGAAATGATAAATGTGGTAAAAAAAGCTAAATCAACAGGAAATAATGATATATATGTCTGCGAAAGAGGCGTTTCATTTGGATATAATAATTTGGTCTCTGACATGAGATCTCTTGTCATATTAAGAGAAACAGGGTGCCCTGTAGTATTTGATGCTTCTCATTCAGTTCAGCAACCAGGAGCATTAGTGAACCAATCAGGTGGTGAAAGTGAATATATTCCTGTGCTTTCAAGAGCGGCAGTAGCTGTTGGTATTGACGCGCTTTTTATTGAGACTCACCCGGATCCTAGCAAAGCAATAAGTGATGGAAATAATTCATTAAATATCAAGGATTTAAGAAAATTATTGAATGATATAGTTAGCATAAATAAAATAATAAAAGGAAACATGGAGTAGACAGTTGAGTATTATAAAGAATTTAAAGGGAAGACAAATATTGGATTCTAGAGGCAATCCTACTATAGAAGTAGATATGGAATTAGCCTGTGGATCTATGGGACGTGGCATTGTTCCATCTGGCGCATCTACTGGCGCACTAGAAGCATTGGAGTTAAGAGATGGTAATAACAGCAGATATCTTGGAAAATCAGTTAATAATGCGGTTGATAGCATAAATAATGAGATTAGTTTAAAAATAACTAACAATGTTAGTTTCACACAAGAATCTTTGGATAACCTACTTATAGAGTTTGATGGCACAGATAATAAGAAAAGACTGGGGGCAAATGCAATTCTTGGTATTTCACTGGCTTTCTCTCATGCAAACGCAAAATCTTTAAAAGAGCCACTTTACAAAACTTATTCTCTTGATGGCAATTTTTCATTGCCGATTCCTATGATGAATATCATTAATGGTGGAGCGCATGCTAATAATAGTTTAGATTTCCAAGAATTCATGATTTTACCAATTGGTTTTGAGTCATTCTCTGAAAGCCTTAGGGCTGGTGTTGAAATTTTTCATGGGCTTAAGAGTAAGCTAAATAAGCTTTCCTTGAGTACTGCGGTAGGTGATGAAGGAGGTTTTGCTCCCAATATTAATTCAAATAGCGAGGCTCTTGAAATTATATTAGATTCGATCAGTCATGCTGGCTATAAAGCTGGAGAAGAAGTTTACTTAGGACTTGATGTTGCTAGCTCTGAATTTTATAAAAATGGAAAATACATGCTTTCAAATGGTAATTCTTATACAAACGTTGAATTTTGCAGTTATTTAGAAGAACTTACCGGTAATTACCCGATTATAAGCGTAGAAGATGGAATGTCTGAAGATGATTGGAAAGGTTGGAGCCTTCTTACAGAAGCGCTTGCTCATAAATTGCAGTTAGTAGGTGATGATGTATTCGTTACAAACCCTGAGATTTTTGAAAAAGGAATTAAGGAAGATATTGCAAACGCAATACTAATTAAGTTTAATCAAATTGGCACTATTACAGAGACACTAAAAACTATATCTATGGCAAAAAAGAATAATTATAATTATATAATTTCTCATCGGAGTGGTGAGACAGAAGATGTGACAATAGCTGACCTAGCTGTAGGAACTGCATCAGGTCAAATTAAAACAGGGTCGCTTTCAAGATCAGATAGAACTTCTAAATATAATCAATTACTAAGGATTGAAGAAGAAATAGGGTCAGCTTGTTTCAACAAGGATAATGTTTTTGGTAAATGGTTAAAATGAAACTTTATCATGCAATCTGTTTAATATTGTTTATTAGCTTGCAGCATTCATTATTTTTAAGTAACAACAGTTTGTTTACATATTTTAGTTTGAGTGATGCTATAGAGGCATCCTCTGAAGAAGTAGCGGGCTATAAAATTAATAACAAGAAACTAAAGGAAGAAATTAAAGAGATTCGTAAAGATAAAACTTTTATAGAAGTATATGCAAGAGAAAACTTTGGGTATATAAAGAAAAATGAAATATTTTATCAGATTATAAAAAATGAAAAATAAAATCTGTGATGCTATAGTTCTTGCAGCAGGAGCCAGCACAAGATTTAATTCTTCTGTACCAAAACAGTTTTTAAAAATTAATAATAAAAGTTTAATTGATATAGCTGTTCAAAATCTAAGCTCTATAAAAAAGATAAGGACTATTTATATAGTGCTAAAAAAAAATAATACCTACAAAGCCAGAAAGGACTTAAAAATAATTATTGGAGGCAACACGAGAACCAAGTCTGTTTTTAAATCACTAAACTTTGTGTCTAAAATCGAAGATGTGCCTGACAATATCTTAATACATGATGCTGCAAGACCATGTCTGGATACTAAAGATCTCAAAGAACTATTTGCCAAAGGAAATAATTCAACAACAGGGCTATCTCTTGGTTATCCATTGACTAACGCGTTAAAGAAAGTTAATTCTAGATTACAAGTAACTAATAATATTAAAAGGGATAATCTATACATGTCTTTTACTCCTCAGATATTTAATTTTTCCAAGCTATTTCTGGCTTACACTGATATTATCAAAAAAGAACAAAACGTTGATGATGAAATTGAGGCGATGACAAAATCAGGGCATAAGGTTAAACTTATTAAGTCATCTCCGAGCAATATTAAATTAACTTATCAAGATGACTTTAAGGTAATAAAAACCTTAATGAAAAAAATATGAGAATTGGTTTAGGAATAGATACGCATCAATTGGTTTCTGGTGATTCAATAAGATTAGCGGGCATTGATATGCCAGCAGATATATCTATAAAAGCTCATTCAGATGGAGACATAATATATCACTCAATAGCTGATTCAATATTAGGTGCAATTGGGGCTGGTGATATAGGTGATCATTTTCCGGATACGGACCCTAAAAATAAAAATCTTGATAGTAGAATAATCATGGAGTTAGCTATTCAGAAAGCAATATTAATGAAGTTGACTCTTAATAATCTTGATGTCACTCTTCTATTAGAGTCACCCAAGATATCAAAATATAAAAGTCTTATGAAAATTAACATTATGAAAATATTCAATGAAGCTAATACGAATATTAAAGTTAATGAAAGCATGATAAATATTAAAGCATCCACTGAAGAATCCCTTGGTTTCATTGGAGAAGGGCGAGGGGTAACCTGTTATTGCATGAGTTCCCTTAAAGAATTTTAGAGAAGGTTTATGTCATCAGCTCATTTTAAAAATATTGGCCCTCTAATTATAAACCTAGATAGTACTGAACTATCAAAAAATGAGAGACAGCTTATAGAACATGAGTTAGTAGGGGGTATTATACTTTTTTCCCATAATTTTCTTTCAAAGAAACAATTACACTATCTTGTTAATGATATTAAAAGTGTAAAAGATAATTTATTAGTCACCATCGACCATGAAGGTGGAAGAGTACAAAGACTTTTGAATGGCTTTACGCATCTACCTAGTTTTGAAAAAATTTCAGAAATAAAAGATGCTAGTCTTCGTGTACAGATTGCATATCAGGCTGGCT
>Ga0209709_10000349_pt1 | contig 43805 bp, 43 predicted proteins | sample ArcticOcean_MG_C_2_FD_187435 | JGI IMG/M metagenome (GOLD analysis project Ga0209709, IMG submission 187435) | Marine microbial communities from western Arctic Ocean - ArcticOcean_MG_CB4_136 (SPAdes) (version 2) | ecosystem: Environmental > Aquatic > Marine > Oceanic | place: Arctic Ocean... | reverse complement strand
ATTAGGATTACAATGGCAAGTAAAAGAAGATGGAACAGATACAAAAATTTTACACCAAAAAGAATTTAAAATAGGAAAAGGTAGACTTAAGTATTTTGACTGGAAAGAGAGCACAGAAATAGAAGAAAATAAGAAAGATTATCCATTAATACTTACCACAAGTAGAGTATTAGCGCATTATAATGCCTCTACTATGACGAAAAGAACCAAAAATATCAAAATTGTAAATGAAGATATTTTGTTACTTCATCCAAATGATGCAAAAATTAGAGAATTAAATACTGGTGATATAGGAAGACTTTATTCAGGAAGAGGTGAAGTTTCCTTAAAAGTTGAAGTTACCGATAGAGTTAAAGAAGGTGTAGTATTTACTACTTTCCACTTCCCTGAACATATGGTCAATATGGTGACAGGTCATGGGAAAGATGAGGAAACAATGTGCGCTGAGTATAAAGTTTCCTCTGTAGAAGTTCAAAAAATATCAAATCAATTTAAAACAGAAGTATCAACTGAAAAAAATCAAGTTGAATTATTGAATAAATCTATTTAGAAATAATACGATAATGAAAATATTAAAAAATTTACTTATACTAATTTTTTTTTACTCTTTTTCTACTAGTTCTTTTGCAGAAGAAAAAAGAGACTGTTCTGCTATAGATTCAAGCACTGGCGTAGGAATGTATGAAAAATATAAATGTGAAAAAGGTTTGCCGGCAAGTAAAAAAATTCCATTTAAGGAAAAATTAAAAAAATGGAAATTGAACCCATTTAAGAAAAAAAATTAATTAAAAATTCATCGATATTTTAATAAGCATAAACTAAATTTAAATATTAAATTTTTTCCATTTATCAATAGGTGTTATTAATTGTTCTATTTTTTCACTATCTTTTGATATGATAGTTATATCGGCTGATATTGATATTCTAGATTCATTTGTATTATTAATCTGAGTTCCATGCAATGTTTTTGATGGAAAAATAATAATATCATCTTGCTCTGCTAAAAGATTAACAGAATTAGAGTTAAAAAAAGTACTTTCCTTTATAATCTTTTGATTAATTAAAGTTTTTGAACCAAAAGAATTTTTTATAAATTCACTATGTTTATGGTTATCAATAAATGAAATCCCACCATCTTGCTTATTTTTTTTTAGATAATATGCAAAAGATATATGGGATTGCGGGTGGTCATGAGAACTTATACTTTCATTTTTATTTGAAACCGTAGCCCAAGCTCTCTGAAAGTAAATATTTATCTTATTTGTGTCAAAATTAAATTTTTTTATATAGTTTAATACATGTTTTTCTATATCTTTAAAAAGATTTTGGAATTTAGGATTTAAATATAAATATTCATAACCTTGTGTATCGCCTGTCCAAGCACGTTTTTCTGGTTTATTGTTTTCGTCATTAGTTTTCTTTTTTTGATTAAGAATTTCATCTATTAAATTATTTCTTTCATTTTCATCTAAACTAATTTTAGATTTATAAATCGTTAATGAAAAAAAATTTAAAAACTGTTCCATTTTATTTACAAAACATAAGGTTCTGTTCTTTTGGTTTTAGAAAAAATACGATCAAGTCCAAAACAAGATAAATCAATTGATTGATACGAGCCTGTGGTAATTAATTCAGTTAAACCTCTTCCAATGCCTGGAGCTTGCATAAGACCTCTTCCTGTAAAACCCGATGCCATAAAAAGATTTTCATATTTAGGGTGTTTTCCAACTACAGCATTATTATCAAGTTTATTGCAATCATAGTAGCCTGCCCATCCACCTGTTAGTTTAAGTTTTTCAAATGCCGGTATTCTTTTTGCTAAAGCGGGCCAAACAAATTCTTCAAAATCATTCCACTCAGGCTCTAGATCTTTTGCATCAAATTTTGAATTTGGTGAACCTGCTAAATATTCGTTGCCTTCTGGTCTCCAGTAAACTCCTGAAGTTAAATCTCCCATTAAGGGCATTTCAGGAATGTGTTTTGGGCATTTTACTCTGAAGACTGTATGTTTTTGTGGAACTACGGGAATGTCAGGTAACAATTCATTAGTCCAACACCCTGCTGCAGATATAATTATTTTTGCATTCACTTCCTTAATAGATTTTATTTCACCTTTAATAAATTCAGCTCCCAATTCAATTGCTTTACTTTTTAAAGCATTATGAAATAAATAAGGATCAATCCAACCTTCAATTTTACTATCTGTGTAAGTCGCTGTTTCTATTCCTTCATTTCTTACATAGGGAAATACTTTCGACAGTTCTTCACCATTAATATTTTTTGTACCCGCATCACAATCATTATGATTTTTTAGCGCCTCATACTGCTCTTTAGCATGCTCGGGGCCAAATAATAAAAGATATCCATTCGGAACTATACTTGCTGTTGGATTTGGATTTTTTTTTGTTTTAAGTAAATCAGGTATTTGAAATATAAAATCTTTTGCAAATTTACCAAGCAAAATATTTTCTTTTTGAAAAAATTGTCTTCTAAAACCTCCTAAAGATAATGGGAAAGATGCCTTTTTATAAGTTGGATCGCGTTCAATTACTTTTACTTTTCTACCAGCTTTAGATAAAAAATAAGCAGAAGAAACTCCAATTATTCCTCCTCCAATAATTATAATATCATCCATATAACTCTATTATAAAATATTGGTAGCTAATTAAGAAGTATAATATTTAAATTTAAAACGAAAGCAAAGACTAACCAAGCTAAGTAGGGGACCATCAAAAAAGCACTTATCTTATTAATGGGATAATACAATTTTATTAACCAGACAACTAAAAGTAAAATTGCAATTATTACTAGCAATGCTAGAAAAATTTGGTGCAAAGCAAAAAAGATTACACTCCAGCTAGCATTAACTAATAGGTGGATAAAATAAATATACATTATTTTTTCAGTTTTTTTTGGATTAATCCATATTAGCCAAACAGCAAAAGCCATCGAAACATAAAGTACTATCCAAATTGAAGGAAAAATATAATCTGGGGGATTAAATCCTGGTTTAATTAAAGTCGAGTACCAAGGTTCTTTATATATGCTGGTGACAAAACCACCCCAAGCTGAAGCTCCAAAAGAAAAAGCTAATAAAAACAATAAAGAAAAATATTTTTGAAAATGTTGCATGGCAATATAAATAGCACTTAAGCTATATTTGATCTACCCCCATCAACAGCTATAATTTGCCCTGTAATCCATGAACTTTTGGGCGTTAATAAAAAATTAGCTAAATTAGCCGAATCAGCACCTTCGCCTAATCTTTTTAATGGGTGCATTTTTGCAATGGATTGTTCGATTGCTGTATTTTTAATTATTGAACTGGCCATTTTAGATTTAGTTAAGCTTGGAGCGATGCAATTTATTCTAATGTTTGGAGCAAGTTCAGCTGCTAAAGCTACAGTCAACCCCTCTACCGCCGCCTTAGCTGAGGAAATAATACTATGATTAACAAAACCTTTTTTTGCTGCTACCGTTGAAAACAAAACAACAGATCCTTTATTATTTTTAAGATTATCTTGAAAAGCTCTTATGACATCTGTCGCTGCTACAAAATTAAGAACATAACTTGAAACAAAATCACTCGACTTAGTAAGTTTAAAAGGTTTAATATCAATTGAACCTATGCAATAAGCTATTCCTAATATTTGAGTTTCATCTAAATCTTTTTTTAAATCACTTGCGAAATCAAGTTTTAATACATCACATACAGAATAAGAATAGCTTAATTTGTTAGATATTTTTTTTAATTCTTCTTCATTTCTTGCTACCAAGTGACAATCCATTTTATCTTCATAAAGCTGATTAGCTAAAGAAGAGCCTATTGAGCCTGTGGCTCCAAATATGATATATTTTTTTTTCATAAATTAAATTTTTAATTTTAATGTAATATTCATTAATTTTTAGTAGGTCTATTACAATCTTGACGCATATTTCCCTATTACAATATGGTTAAAAAAAGGTTAAATTTATTTAATGAGTAAAAATATATGGATAACAGGGGCAAGTAGTGGAATAGGGAAAGCTTTAGCAATAAAATTTGCTCGTGAAGGCTGGAAAGTTGCGGCGTCAGCTAGACGTGAAAATTTACTAAAAGAACTTAACCAAGAAAATGAAAACATTCACCCCTTTCCTTTAGATGTTACTAATATTGATCAATGTAAAGCAGTTTTTGAAAATATTATTGGAAAATTTAAGGATATTGAAATTTCTATATTTGGTACTGGAATACACGATCCTGAATCAGAAAAAAAATTTAATTTAGATAAAATAAGAAAAATTATGGAAGTTAATTATTTTGGAACCATGAACTCTATTAACGCTGTTTATGATTATTATAATAATAAAAAAAGTGGTCAAATATCGATCGTTTCTTCTGTTGCTGGATACAGGGGCTTGCCTGCAGCGGGAGCTTATTGTGCATCAAAGTCTGCTTTAACAAGTTTTGCAGAAACTCTTCAATTTGAAATGAAAAGAAAAAATGTTAGAGTTTCTCTAATAAGTCCAGGTTTTATTAAAACACCAATGACTGACCAAAATGATTTTCCAATGCCAATGATAAAATCTCCAGAATTTGCAGCTAAACAAATTTATGTAGGCTTGATTAAGAAAAAAGGATTCGAAATTCATTTTCCTAAAGCTTTTACGTATTTTTTGAAATTTCTAAGAATACTACCTAATAGTATTTATTTTAAACTTGTTGAAATGGGATATAAAAAATAAGCTACTAATCCTTAACAAACATAACTGTAAGTTCAGCAACTTTAATACCAAACTTTGTCATAGTTGCTCTATTTATTGCAACTCTGTCATCTTGTTTGAAAATCCAGTCATCAAAGGTAATTTTAATTTCTTTACCATTAACCGGTACTAATAAAACATATTCGAATTTAAACGCAGGTCCATAAGAATACCCTTTAGCAACACCAATTACATCGCCAGCAGTACCTTCGTAATTATGTTGATCTATTTTATTTATCTTCCATTTTCTTTTTTGAATTTCTCCATCAGACCAATTGAATTCTTCATCTAAAATAAGTTGCTTGCCATCCCATTTTCCATTTAACTCAGCTGAAAATTGTCTTGTTACTTTGCCAGATCTATTTTGTAGGATTCCCCAAGCTTTAACGTTGCCTGATAAATAATCCTCTATTATTAATCGTGGTTCTTGATTTTTAAAGTCCAATGGTTTCATTTTGTTTCCTTGGCAACTAGTTAATAAAATACCTAATAATATAGTTAAAATAAATTTCATATCTAATTATTTGTTATATAGAGAAAACTGTATTAAATCTATATTTTTAGACTTAAAACCAGCTTCACAATAGGATAAATAAAAATCCCACATATTCTTAAAACTTGAATTAAAGCCTTGGCTTGATATTTGTTCCCAAGAATTCAAGAAACTACTTCTCCATTTTTGTAAAGTATTAGAATAATGTTCCCCATACAATTTTTGACTGTCAAAAACTAAACCGTAATTTGATGATAACTTCTTTAACGAATTTAATGAAGGAAGAAAACCACCAGGAAAAATAAATTTTTGTATAAAATCTTCTTTAGTTTTATATCTTTCATATAAATTATCATTTATTACTATTGATTGAATGGCTGCCTTGCCTCCGGTAATTAAATTTTTTTTTATAGACTTAAAATATTCATTTAAATATTTCTCTCCCACCGCTTCTATCATCTCAATAGAAATAATATTATCATACTTTTTATTAACATCTCTATAGTCTAGCATTTTTATACTTACTTTATCATTTAAACCAAGATTATTAATTCTAGCCTTTGCAAACTCAAATTGTTTTTGTGAAATTGTTATGCAATCAAGTTTCACATCATAATTTTTTGCTAATTGTTCTGCAAATCCGCCCCACCCACATCCTATTTCTAATAATTTACTTCCTGGTTTTGGTTGAATTAAATCTATTAATTTATTGTACTTATTAATTTGTGCATTTTCTAAACTTTCGTTACTTGAATTAAAAATACCACAAGAATAGGTAAGGGTTTTGTCTAGCCACAGTGAGAAAAATTCATTGCCCAAATCATAATGTGCAGATATATTTTTTTTGCTTCTTTCTCTTGTGTTTGCAAACAACATCTTATTAAAAATATTTTGTATAAAAGATGCTTTAAGCAATCCAGAAAATTTATAAGTTATATTGATGTTTCTTGCACTCAATTCTATTAATGATGGCAAATCCTTGGTTTCAAATTCATTATTAATATAACTTTCACCTAAACCACTACTTCCATTTCTTAGTAGCTTTGATGCAAAACTTGAGTTGTTAATTTTTATATTAGCCTTTAATGCTGCGGTTTTATCTCCAAAAAAATATTTAGTACCATTAGAGTTTATTAACTCCAAATAACCATATGAAATTTTTCTAAGATTCCAAAAAAGGAATTGATCTGCAAAATAATTTACGCTGAAATTCATTAATTTTCTAAAGATAAATTGTTTTTAATTTTATTTACTTTTTTCACTAACTTAATACCTTTTGCCCATAATCGAAATGCTTCAAAATGTATCGCTATAATCACTTTAAATGACATTAGTGGGTGTTTTAAAAATTGATAAAATAAGTTCCAACTATTTAGTTTTATTCTTTTCCCAACTTGACTGGCAGTGAGCAAGGGACCTCTTGTATCTCTTTGTTTTATCATCACACTTATTTTATTATTAGGTTTTGACAATCTAAAGTTGTAAAATGTTTTCATTGCAATAAAAGGTGATACATAAAATTTTTTATTACACTCGTGCAAAATTATATTAGATGAAGGTTTGCTTCGAAATACATATGTGTGTTGCTCATTAAAAGTATTTTTTACTTCATAAAGCACTGCTTTGAGACGCAAATTTTTGTCATAACAGTAGAAAATACTCAATGGATTAAAAACGTAACCAAAAAATCGTGGAAAACAGAGGAGCATTATTTTTCCACCATTAATATTAATTTTTTTTTTTTCTAATACTTTTTTTGTCCACTTAGTTAAGGAAGTTCCATTACGCGCACCGTGGTCAATATTATAAAAACTTAAAATATTGAATTTATTATAAGAGAAAAATTTAATTTTTTTTCCCAAATTATCAATTTCATTTAAATTAATTAATAACGAAAAAGTTTTGTAAGAAAAAAAGTGTCTTATTGGTTTAAACCTTTTGTGTGTTACAAAACCTGAGTATATGCAGGATGAAAAAGTAGTCATATTTTTTTTATTATATCTAAAGATGATTTTAAACCATCTTCATGAAATCCATAGCCAAAGTAACTTCCGCAGAACCAGCTATTATTAACTCCTTGGAGTTCTGGTAGTTTTTTTTGAGCCTTGATAGTTTCATTGTCGTAAAACGGGTGGGAAAATTCAACTTTTTTAATTATTTTGTCCTCATTTATGGAAAAAATAGGATTTAGTGTAAGGAAATAGTTATTTTTAGTTTTTAAATTTTGTAATTTATTTAACCAATATGTAATACAGTTTTTGCTTAAATCATTTTTTTCTTGTATTGAATTCCAACTTGACCAGGCATTTTCTCTATTGGGCATTAATTGATTGTCTGTATGAAGGTAAGATATATTTTTTTTATATTTAAAACTATTTAAAATATCTTTTTCATTTTTAGTTGGGTTTTGGATTAGCTTTAATGTATCGTCTGCATGAGTGGCAAAAATCACCTGGTCATAATCAATATGTTCATTTGATGATCCATAATATATTGTTACTCCATTTTTATTTCTGTTAACATTTTTAATTTCATGGTTTTTAAAACATTCTCCACTTACTGTTTGTAAAACTTTTTTTACATAAACTTTACTTCTTCCTGTTACTGTATACCATTGGGGTCTATTTTTAATTTTAAATAGACCATGATTTTTAAAAAAATTTAAGAATAAATCCATAGGCATTTTTTTTGCTAAACTAAGAGGCATTGACCAAATTGCTGCAACCATTGGGATGACATGATAATCAACAAAATAATCTGAAAAATTTCTCATTTTTAAAAAATTTCCTAGCGTTTCTTCTTTATAATTAGAAACCTTTAAGTTTTCAGCTTCCTTATAAAAAGAAATAATTTCTTTAATCATTTTTAAAAATTTCAAATTAAAAATATTTGACTTGTTTGCAAAAAGACCATTCAACCCATTGCCAGAGTATTCTATGTTAGAATTTTTTACTGATACAGCAAATGACATATTGCTTTTTTCATAATTAACATCAAGATCGTTAAAAAAATTTAGAAGATTTGGATAATTAATCTTATTAAAAACAATAAAACCAAGATCTAGTGCTATTATTTTGTTTGAATTTTTTTCTGGAATGTCTACGGTATATGAATGTCCACCAAAATGATTATCTTTTTCATATAAATCAACTTTATATTTTTTTGACAAAAAGTGAGCAGCACTTAGTCCCGATATACCTGATCCTATAACAGCTATTTTCATTAAAGAAAAAAATTAACCTGCATTTTTTTCGTATGCAACCAATGAGAGGCAAGTACAAAATAAATTTTTATCTCCATATAAGTTGTCTACTTTAACAACTGGGGGGCAGTACTTATAAGATTTTAAAGTCGCAGAAGGATAAATTGCCTGTTTTTTACTTTTAAATGTCAAATAATAAAAACTATTCTTTTTTTTTGCTGAATAAAAATTCAAATAAAATTGCAAAAATAATAATTGCTCCACCAACAATAACAATTATTGGTGGAATTTCATTAATAAATAGCCAAGCCCAAATAGGACCAAGCACCGCCTCTGTTAACATCATTATTCCAACCACAGCTGCAGGAGTTGTTTTAGATCCAATGGTAATTAAGATAAAGCCAAAGCCAATCTGAAAAGTTCCCGCTAAAAAACCTAAAAAAAGATCGTGATGTGAAACTGATAATTTTTCAGCAACTAGATATCCTATAATTGCAGCACACACTCCTGCTGTAAATTGAGCTGGAATCATATCAATGCTAGGGTATTTTCTTACTATTACTATCAAAACTGCAAAAGATATTGGCATTATAAATGCTACTATATTCCCCAAAAATTGGGCACTAGTTTGAGTTGATAAAGAACTACCGACAATCATTAATACGCCAAACATTCCAAGTAAAATTGAAATAAAAGTTATAAAACTAATTTTTTCCTTTAAAAATATGTACCCAAAAAAAGCTAAAAAAATTGTTTCTGTAGTGATTATAAATAAAGTGTTTGCAACCGTGGTATGGTACATTGCAAATACATAAGAGGCAAAACCAGCTCCCAAAAATATGCCAGCAATTAAACCAGGAATACCTGATTTATAAAATGTATTAAAAAAATTTTTCTTATATGTAAACAGTAAGTATAAAGCTACAATTATAATAAAAAAAAATTGTCTCCAGAAAAGAATTTGCCAAAGGCTGGCACCTTCAAAAGATTTTACAATTATTCCTCCAAAACTTAGACAAATAGCTCCAATAAGCACTAAAATTGAGCCTGGAATTTTTTTTAATAATGTCAATTTATCTCTTCAATATTTTTTATATTTTTTAAAATACTATTATGTCTTTCTTTGTATAATCGCTCAGCCTCTTCGAGATCTATACACTTAAAAGAGATACTTGTCCCAGGTGTTTTTTGCACTAGTAAATCGTAGTCAGCAGATATTATATTGGCTATTTTAGGATAACCTCCAATCGTGGGGTGGTCTGTTAACAATATAATTGGTTGACCATCAGCGGGTACTTGTACCGCTCCTTTTGCAATCCCTTCAGATCTAATATTTGTATTTATAATATTTTTCAAAACTTTACCTTCTAATCTCATTCCCATACGATCTGTTAAATTAGTGATTTTATAAAGTTGAGAAAAAAATATTTTCTTACTTTCTTCAGAAAAATAGTCGTATTGTGGACCTTTTAGAACTCTAATAACATTTGTATTTTTATAATAAAAATTAATTTTAAAATTTTTACTATTTTTTCTTAATTTATTAATTTTTATTTTATCACCTAGCTTAATTTTACTTCCATTGTTAGGTCCAATTTGCGCTTTGGTTAATGTTGAGATGCTATTACAAAAAAATTTTAAATCAAAACCTCCTTCTACAGATAAATATCCATATGCAGATTTTTTTGTAGCTATAATATCAATTTGATCTCCTTCATTTAAATTATAACTTCTATTGCAATCTCCTTCTATTATTCTTTTATTCTTATAAATAATTTTAAAGTATACATTTCCAACAATTGAAATTTTTGTTTTCCCTTTTTCCAATTGTAATAAAGGGCCTTGATAAGCAAATTCAATAATTCCTATAAATTTTTTGTTTTTAACTACTGCGTTGGCTACTAAAAAGGATTGATTGTCCATACATCCGCTTGGAGGTAACCCTAAATGTTGCATGCCAAAGCGGCCTTCGTCTTGATAGGTCGTATTAATTCCTGCTCTTAAAACTTTAAAGAAATTCTTACTCATTTTTAAAATTAACAAACTCCTTTTTAGAAATTGGTTTAAATTTTATTGTATCGCCTGGTGACAGCAGGCAAGGTTTAAAGGGATCTTTGTTATTAAAAAGTTTTATTGGTGTTTTTCCTATTATATTCCAACCACCAGGACTTTCATACGGATATATATTACAAAATTTCTCAACTATACCAACTGACCCTGATGGAACTTTAATTCTTGGCGTCTCCAAACGATTTAAAAAAAGTTTTTTATTTAAATCCCCCATAAATGGATGTCCTGGTACAAAGCCTATCATATAAATAAAAAATATAGATTTAGAATGAATGCTAATTATCTCTTTTTCATCTAATTTTAATTCTTTACTTATGTTATTTAAATCAATACCTAATTCATAACAAATAGGAATTATCCACTTTTTTCTTTTTTGATCTAAACTCAAATTAGTAAAATCAACCGAATTTATAAAATCACAAACTTTATTTAAATTTGTGAGCTTTAAATCAAAACTAATTAACAACTTGTTATAAGAGGGAGTGCAATTTAATATTCCTTTGATTTTTCCTTGTTCTGATTGTTTTTTTATAAAATTAAATAGTTTAATAACCCTGTTGTTTACTGCTTGATTTACTTCATCGCCAAAATCACAAACAACAGCAGAATCTCCAATATTATTTAGTTTCTTGAACATATAATGATATAATAATTATTATTCCTTATTAAATAAACTAAGGATTTGAAATATGGAAATTAATATTAACTGTGATTTAGGGGAAAACTCGAAGTTACATTCAACAGAAAATGACCCTCTTTTATTAAATATAGTAAATTCAGCCAATATTGCTTGTGGTTATCATGCTGGTGACGAAACAACTATGGAAAAAACTATTAAAATTTCTAAAAAAAACAAAGTTAGTATAGGAGCCCATCCTTCTTTTGATGATAAAGAAAATTTTGGTAGAAAGCGGCTTAGTTTGCCGTCTGTTGAGATAACAGCTTTAATAATTGATCAAATAAATATTTTGTCAGAAATTGCCATAAAACAAGGAATGAATGTTACTCACGTTAAACCTCATGGTGCGTTAAATAATATGGCGTGTGAAGATTATGAATTATCAAAAATTATTTCAGAGTCAATAATTCAAGTTAATAAAGATTTAATTTTTTTGGTTCCAGCTGGATCTCAAATGGAAAAAGCTGGAAAAAAACTTGGATTACGCGTTGCTGCAGAAATTTTTGCAGATAGAAATTATGAAGATAATGGAAACTTAGTTTCAAGATTTAAAAAAAATGCAGTGATCATTGATCCGGAGGTTGCAAAAAAACATGTTATTAAAATGGTAGAAAATCAGTCATTAAATTGTTATTCAGGAAAACAAATTCCTTGTGAAATAGATTCTGTTTGTATTCATGGAGATGAAAAAAATGCAATCAAAACTGCAATGCAAATTAAAGATGTGCTTAATGAGTCTAGTGTGACCTTAATGCCATTAGATAAAATGAAAAAATTCATTTAGAATTTTTATAAAATGAAAAAAAATATTAAATATTTGTTTCTTTTGTTTATTCTATTAAGTTTTTCTTTTAATTTTAATGCAGTTCAAGCTGCTGGATCTACTGATTCGGGGGACGATAATAAAGCTAGCTTATATAAAGCTGGGAAAAAATTTGTTTATAGAGCTAAAAAACTTGAAAAAAAAAATAAAAAAGAAAAAGCTCAGGAACTTTATCTTAAAGCTTACACTAAATTTGAACAAGCTTACTCAAACGATAAAAAGGATGCAGATATTTTAAATTATCTAGGCTACACTTTGAGAAAAACAGGAAATTTAAAAAAAGCAGAAATTTTTTATCTTAAAGGGCTTGAGCTGGATGCGGGACATTTAGGTATTAATGAATACTTGGGTGAGCTTTATGTGCAAACAAATAGAATTGGTCTTGCAAAAAAGAGACTTACTGTTCTTAAGGGATGTTCCTGTAAAGAATATGATGATTTAAAGGAATTAATAGAAAATAAATAAAATGAAACCCGTTAAATCTACGGAAATAGGTTATTTATATAAAATATTTAAACCTCAACTAAGCCCCAAAAAAATGTTGGAGTTAGGAGTTTTTGGAGGCTCTTACTTTGAGGGTAAAGTAAAAGAATACCCAAAATCATGGTTTACAAAAGCAAAACTTAGTAAAACTTTCGATATTGAAAAAAATTACTTTAGAGTTAAAGCTGGCTTATCAAGAAAACACTGGATGGATAAAGGATGGATATTTAAAGAGGATCCATTGGGTTGGTTTCAATGGTATTGCAGATTTATAAATGGAAGAAGAATAATACGAATTGATACTATTCAGATAAAGAGATGGAAAAACTTTACAAGACATGTGACTGCAATTAAAAAAAACTGTGAACAAGGAGATATTCACTGCAGAAGAAGGCAAAGACAGGCTATTCTTCAATGGGCTTATAATCCTTTTGTTTGAACTAATTTAATAATAGAATTATAAAATATATATAGTGATAGAAGAAACCTTAATATTTTTTCAAATAATATTTATAGACATTGTGATGGCTGCAGATAATGCCATAATTATAGGTATGGTAGCTGCAAACTTTGCTCCACAAAATAGAAAACAAATAATAATGTGGGGTGTTTTTGCGGCTCTTATTTTCAGAATTATATTTGCTTTTTCGGCAACCTTTTTATTTCAGTTTGCTTTCATTAAATTAATTGGAGGTGCTTTACTTTTGTGGATAGTTAATGAGCTTAGGCAAGATCTATTTACTATTAAAAAAATAAAATCCCCTACCAAAAAATCTAAAGAGCCATCATTCATGAGTGGAGTGTATAAAGTTTTGATAGCAGATATTACTTTAAGTTTTGATAATGTTTTAGGAGTAGCTGGCGCAGCTAAAGATCATTATTTTTTGTTATTTTTTGGTTTATTTTTATCTGTAGTTTTGATTGGTGCTGCAGCAACATATTTTGCAAAATATATCCAAGATCACAAATGGGTGGGATATGTAGGTTTAGTTGTAATTTTGGTAATAGCAATTCAATTAATTATTGGTGGTTTAATAGACTACAATGTCCTTGAAATTAATGAATCTTTTTCTTCTTGGTTTTAAAATATAGTTTTCTTAAAAGAAGATTCTTTTTTAAGATCATTTGTAACTTCAACATTAAGTTTGTATAAATCTGATTTGCTCAATTCTCTTAGGCTTTGAACGGTATTTAAAAATCTCTCCGATTCTTTTTGATCAATAATATCTGAGGTTAAAGTTTTAAATTTATTAATATAGTCTTCTCTTTTGAAAGGTCTATTACCATTAGGGTGAGCATCGGCTACACTTATCTTAGATTTAATTTTTGAACCATCCTTCATTTGGATAATTACTTCTCCTCCAAAACATTTTTTTGCAGGATTGGGATCGTGATATTTTTTTGTCCATTTTTTATCTTCATAGGTCACTATTTTTTTCCATAAATCAATTGTAGTTTTTTTATTTGCCCTTTCGGTAGTGTAAGAATTAATATGATGCCAACTACCGTCTTCTAAAGCAACTGCAAAAATATACATGATGGAATGATCTAGTGTTTCTCTCGAAGCGTTTGGATCCATTTTTTGTGGATCATTTGCACCAGTTCCAATCACATAGTGTGTGTGATGACTCGTATAAATTTTAATTTTTTTAATATCAGAAATATTTTTAAGCTCCTTCTTTAAGTTTATAGCTAAATCTATCAAAGCTTGTGATTGATATTCAGCTGAATGTTCTTTCGTGTAAGTTTCTAATATAGATTTTTTTTCCTCATTAATATTTGCTAAAGGAACTAAATATTTTGCTTTTTTTCCAGACAAAATGTATGCAATAACACTATCTTCACCTTCATATATTGGGCTGGGAGAACCCTCTCCCCTCATTGCTCTATCCACCGCTTCAATAGCTAATTTTCCTGCATGCGAAGGGGCAAAAGCTTTCCAGCTGGAAATTTCTCCTTTTCTTGATTGTCTTGTAGAAATAGTTGTGTGCAAAGCTTGTTGTATTGATTGGTATATAATTTCTGTACCAAGTTTTAGTAAAGATCCAAGGCCAGCTGCCACACTAGGTCCTAAATGTGCAATGTGATCTATCTTATGTTCGTGAAGACAAATTCCTTTTACTAAACTTACCTGGACTTCATACCCTGTAATAATACCTCTTATTAGATCTATTCCTGATAATTTTTTTTGCTGGGCAACTGCCAAAATAGGCGAAATATTATCTCCTGGATGACTATAATCAGCAGCTAAAAATGTATCATGAAAATCCAATTCTCTTACCGCAGTTCCGTTCGCCCATGAGGCCCATTCGCAATGAAATCTTTGATTTGAATTTATTCCAAATATTGTTGCTCCATTTTCTCGTGGATGAGCTAAAGCCATATCTCGGGCAGAAATTACAGAAGTTCTTTTTAGTGATGCGGTTGCAACAGCTGTATTATCAATGATTCTATTAATAACCATATCAATCGCTTTTTCATTCAATGGCGCATTATCTGAAGCAATTTCGGCAATCTTCCAAGCTAATTGATCTTTTTTTTTTAACTTTGATTTAGAAGGATAAGTTTTAACTTTGATATTTCTCAATTTTAACCTTTTATATCATGTTTCTTAAAACGTATTGCAAGATACCACCATGCTTATAATATTCAACTTCGTTGGCAGTATCAATTCTACATAATAATTTAATTTTTTTAATTGTTCCATCTACATACTTAATTTCACAACCAATATCTTCTCTGGGACTTACTCCCTTCGCTATATCTATGATGGTAAATAATTCTGACCCTTTAATATTTAATTTTCTTCTGTCGAAACCTTCTTTAAATTGCAATGGAAGAACACCCATACCTATTAAATTTGAGCGGTGAATTCTTTCAAAACTTTCAGCAATAACTGCTTTGATACCTAATAACTTTGTACCTTTTGCAGCCCAGTCTCTAGATGATCCTGTCCCATATTCTTTACCAGCAATTACAACTAAATCATTTCCTCTTTTTTTATATTCAATAGAGGCCTCATACACACTAGTAAGTTTCCCTTCAGGGTATATTTTGGTAAATCCACCTTCGATTTCAGGAACCATTTCATTTCTTAATCTAATATTTCCAAAAGTTCCCCTCATCATAACTTCGTGATTGCCTCTTCTAGCTCCATAAGAATTAAAATCTTTCTCTTGGACTTGGTGTTGCATAAAATAGTCTCCTGTTGGACTATCTTTTTTAATAAAGCCAGCAGGTGATATATGATCAGTGGTGACTGTATTTCCTAAAATTAATAAAGGTCTAGCGTTAGAAATCTTTTTAAATCCCTCGGCCTTTTCTGATATATTTTCAAAAAAAGGAGGTTTTTTTACATATGTAGATGTCTCATCCCAGTCATAGATACTGCTATCTGAGGTTTTAATATTTTTCCAATCCATTGGGCCTTCTGAAATATTTGAATATCGTTTATTAAACATTTCTGCATTTATTGAAGTTAAAATTAAATCTTGAATTTCTTTATTACTCGGCCAAATATCTTTTAAAAAAACTTCTTTTCCTTCTTTATCTTTTCCTAATGGCTCTTTATATAAATCAATATTCATTGATCCAGCTAAAGCATAGGCAACCACTAAAGGTGGTGAAGCTAAATAATTTGCTTTTACGTCGGGATTTATTCTTCCTTCAAAATTTCTGTTTCCTGATAATACTGAAACTGCATATAAATCTCCTTTTTTTATAGCTTCAGATATATTATTATCAAGCGGTCCTGAATTACCGATGCAAGTAGTACATCCATAACCAACAAGATTAAATCCTAGCTCGTCTAAATATTTATTTAATCCTGCTTTTTCAAGATAATCAGTCACAACCTGAGACCCGGGTGCTAATGAAGTTTTGACCCAAGGTTTAACATTTAAGCCTTTTTCTATTGCCTTTTGCGCTAGTAATCCTGCTCCAATTAAAACACTTGGATTGGATGTGTTTGTGCATGAAGTTATTGCTGCTATTACTATATCTCCATCTTTTAATTTAAAACTTTCACCTGCAACTAATTCTTCTTTGAGGGATTGTCTTTTTGTATTCTGTTTAAAACTTTCTGAAAATAGTTGCGCTGACTCGGTTAACAATACTTTATCTTGAGGTCTCTTTGGTCCAGCAATGGTAGGAACAACTGTTGACATATCTAGAGCTACAGTTTCTGAAAATACAATATCATTATCAGCCCACAAACCTTGCTCTTTAGAATAATTTTCAACTAATGAAATGATTTCATTATCTCTACCTGAAAATTTTAAATACTTTAAAGTTTCTTCATCTACTGGAAAAAAACCACAAGTAGCTCCATACTCAGGAGCCATATTAGCAATAGTTGCTCTATCAGCTAATGAAAGATTTTTTAAACCGTCTCCATAAAATTCTACAAATTTTCCTACCACTCCTTTTTTTCTTAACAATTGAACAATAGTAAGAACTAAATCTGTTGCTGTAGTTCCTTCTTTAAGTTTATTATTAAGTTTAAATCCAACTACCTCAGGTATTAACATTGAAATTGGCTGTCCTAACATAGCAGCTTCAGCTTCAATTCCACCCACACCCCATCCAAGAACTGAAAGACCATTTACCATTGTGGTGTGGCTGTCTGTTCCAACAAGTGTATCGGGATAAGCATAAAGATTTTCTCCACTTTTTGATGACCAAACAACTTTTGATAAATACTCAAGGTTAACTTGATGACAAATTCCTGTTCCTGGTGGAACTACTCTAAAATTATTAAATGCTTTTTGCCCCCACTTTAAAAAAGAATATCGTTCCCCATTTCTTAAGAATTCTTTTTCTACATTCTTTTTGAATGAATCTTTTGAAGCATAAGCATCTACCATTACTGAATGGTCAATGACTAGGTCGACAGCAGACGAAGGGTTAATTTTATTTGGATCTTTTTGTTTAGATTTTACAGCATCACGCATGGCGGCAAGATCGGCTACAGCTGGTATTCCTGTATAGTCTTGCATCAAGACTCTAGCCGGCCTATATGCAATTTCCGCATTAGATTTTTTATCTTTAAGCCAATACTTTATAGCTAATATATGTTCTTTTTTTACAGTATGATTATCTTCAAATCTCAATAGATTCTCTAATAGAACTTTTATTGATTTTGGTAATTTTGAAATTCCATCTAATCCGTTTTTTTCAGCTTCCTTAAGATTAAATATATTATAAATCTTTTTATCTACTTTTAATTTTTTTAAAGATTTAAAAGAATTTTTACTATTTATTTTCATATTTTTAAATAAATAAGTATAACACAAACAATTAATGAAAAGGACATTGTGTAATTAAATCTTTGGATAAAATTCCTATTTTCTGCAAACCGTCTAAGAAACTTTCCTAATAAACACCAGCTTGTAATGCTTGTAACTGCACAAAAAAAAGAAACTGCTATGACCACTACTGAATGAAAGAAATATCTGTCCCCCAGCTCTACAAATAAAGATATACTTGTAATTGCTGCAAAGACTCCTTTTGGGTTTATAAATTGAAAAATAAAAGTGTCAAAAAATTTAACAGGATTTTTTATAGTTTTTTTTTGTATTTGATTTTGAAAAGAAATTTTATAAGCTAGATATATTAAAAAAATTGAACCTACAATTTTTATTATAGTTTTTAGTATAGGGTAAGAACTAAATATAATATTTAACCCTCCAGCAGCTAGAGTTATAAGGATGGTGTAACCAAAAGTTACACCTAATATTAAAGGTATAGATTTTTTTATTCCGAAATTAAAACCTGAATAAGACCCTATTATATTATTGGGGCCTGGGGTAAATGCTGCTGCGACACTGAAAAATATTAAAGGAATTAGCTGTGGATACATTGCGATGGTTTAAGCTATTTCTAAACCATTTTCAACTTTTTGAGATGGGTGAAGTAAAACAACTTTTCCATCTTTTTCTATTGCTCCTAAAATAAGAACTTCAGATACTATCCCAGCAATATTTTTTTTTGGAAAATTGCACACTCCTATTACTTGTTTACCTACTAAATTTTGTTCATTGTAGAAATGTGTAATTTGAGCAGATGATTTTTTAACTCCTATAGGTTCGCCAAAATCAACCTCAACAACTAATGATGGTTTTCTTGCCTTTTCATTTTTTTTGACGCTAAGTACTGTTCCTACTTTAATCTCTACTTTGCTATAATCTTCAAATGTTATTTCTTGTTTCATAGTAATAATGTATAATATTTTTTTATTAGAATGACCATGCAAAACAACATAATTGAAGAAGTATTTCCTGAAACTTTAAAGATTTTATCAGATTTAATAAAATTTCAAACAGTATCTGGAACTTCTAATATTGAATTAATTGAATATTGTGAAAAAAAGTTGAGTGTTTTGGGGGCTGAATCTTTTAAAACTTTTGACGACAAAAAATTAAGAGCTAACTTGTTTTCAACAATCAGCGGAAAACAAAAATTAAATGGTGGTGGTATAATTTTGTCTGGACATACTGATGTGGTTCCTACCTCAACAAAAGATTGGGTCTCTAACCCTTATATTGCTAGTAATAGAGATAACAAAGTTTTTGGAAGAGGGTCTTGTGACATGAAAGGATTTATTGCATGTACACTTGCTCTAGCTCCCTATTTTGCATCAGAAAATTTAAAAAAACCAATTCATCTCTCATATACCTATGATGAAGAGACCGCATGTCAGGGCGCTCCTGTAATGTTAAAAGAATTAAAAAAAAGAAAAATCAATTGCTCCATTTGTATTGTTGGAGAACCCACTAATATGAAAGCAATACAAGCTCATAAAGGATGTTATGAGTACTCCACACATTTTTATGGGTTGGCTGGACATGGATCAGCTCCAGATAAAGGTGTTAACGCTGTAGAGTATGCTACTAAATTTATAAATAAACTAATTGAACTTAGAGAAGAATTAAAAAAAAGAGAGCCAAAAAATTCAATTTTTACTCCACCTTATACAACTTTACAAATTGGCAGAATTAGAGGGGGTATAGCAAGAAATGTAATCGCAGATCAATGTACTGTTGATTGGGAATTAAGACCAGTTGTTTTTGAAGATGGTGAGTTTGTAAATAAAAAAATGGATGGTTATGTAAAAGATGTGTTGTTGCCAGAAATGAGAAAAACTTACTCAGAATCAAATATTAAAAAAGAAATTATTGGAGAGATTATTGGATTTAATAAAGAAGAAAAATCTGAAGCTGTAAACCTAATTTGTAATTTAACTGGAGACAATTCAAGAGATGTTGTTTCTTTTGGGACGGAAGCTGGTTTATTTCAGGAGTTAGGTATTAGCACTGTAGTTTGTGGCCCAGGTTCAATTGAACAAGCTCATAAAACTAATGAGTATGTAAGTTTTGATGAATTAAAATTATGTTTAAAAATGCTAATTGATCTTAAAAATAAAATAAGTAATTAAGAAGAATTTCGAGCAAAAAGATTTGTGAGTTCATAAACAATTGTAGCCGCTGCTAAAGAAGTTAATTCAGCATGATCGTATGCTGGAGACACTTCAACAACATCTGCTGAAATTAGATTTACTCCCGCAAGTCCCCTCAGAACATTAACCATTTCTCTTGTTGTCATTCCAGCAATCTCTGGAGTTCCTGTTCCAGGGGCATGAGCTGGATCTAATACATCAATATCGTAACTCGGGTGGTAATTGGTTCTAAGATGTCTTGATGCTTGCCTAATGCTTTGAGGTCCAAATCTAGCTCCAGGTCTATAGCTTGTTCCTGCATCAAAGGGAATTCCAACTATTGCAACATCGCAACTTTTAACATCTCTCATTTCGGGAAGCCTTGCAAATGTTGATGGTCCAGCAAATCTAGGTACTTTGGTGCCACTAATTGGTTGAACTGGGTTTTTTACTCTTTCTTTTTTTTTCATTAGTTAATTAAGCCTATCATAACTTGCTAAAACAAAAAAAATTAATCATTTCATATTTTTAAAATTAAGCTATAAGAACTTCATATAATGTCAACAAACATACGAAACATAGCTATTGTTGCCCATGTAGACCATGGGAAAACTACGTTAATAGATTCTATTATGCAACAAACTGGGTTGTGGCGGGATAATCAAAAAGTAGAAGAAAGAGTCATGGACAGTGGTGATCTTGAAAAGGAAAGAGGAATTACTATTCTAGCTAAACCTGCGTCCATAAAATGGAAAGAAACAAGAATTAATATTATTGATACTCCAGGACATTCTGATTTTTCAAGTGAAGTTGAAAGAGTTCTTGACATGGCTGATGGCGTGATACTTCTTACTGATGCTGCGGAAGGATGTCTTCCAGGTACTAGTTTTGTAATGAAAAAAGCCTTAGCGCAAGGTCTTCGACCTATAGTAATAATTAACAAAATTGACAGAAAAGATTCTAGACCAAAAGAAGTTATAGATGAAGTTTTTGACTTATTTGTTGCCTTGGGAGCTTCAGATGAACAATTGGATTTTCCAATTCTTTTTGCATCAGGGCGTGATGGATGGTCAGTAAAAGAATTAGATCAACCTCAAGAAAATTTACACTCTTTATTAGATTTAATATTAGAACATGTACCTGAACCAAAGGTAGAATTAAATAAACCTTTTGCAATGCTTTCTACTCTTTTATATGCAGACAACTTTTTGGGAAGATGTTTGGTTGGTCGTGTTGGACAAGGAACTGCACGTATAAATCAAAATGTGAAAGCAATTAATTTAGATGGAAAAAAAGTTGATGCAGGAAGACTAACTAAACTTTTAAGATTTGAGGGAACAAAAAAAGTTCCAGTTGATGAAGTTGTTGCTGGAGATATTGTAATTATTGCTGGATTAACTAAAGCAACAGTTGCTGATACTATTTGTGATTTAGATGTTGAAAAACCTTTACCTAGCACACCAATTGATCCCCCTACAATGTCAATCAACATAAGTGTAAATTCTTCGCCATTAGCAGGTAAAGATGGAACAAAATTAACTTCTACACAAATTAGACAACGGTTACTTTCTGAAGATGAAAATAATGTTGGAATAAGTTTCTCTGAAAATGAAAATAAGGATTCTTTTGAAATTAGTGGACGTGGAGAATTACAATTAGGTGTATTGGTAGAAACTATGAGAAGAGAAGGTTTTGAACTTACAGTTTCTCGCCCTCGTGTAATTTTTAAAACAGATTCAACAGGTAACAAAACTGAACCAGTAGAAGAAGTTACGATAGATTTGGATGCTGAATTTTCTTCTAAAATTATTGACAATATGAACAGGCGTAAAGCCGAAATGATTAATATGATTGATGCTGGCGCTGGAAAAACTCGTTTAATATTCCATGCAGCCACACGTGGTTTAATTGGATACCAATCAAGGTTTATGACGCAAACGCGTGGTACAGGAGTAATGAATAGAACTTTTCATTCCTATGGGCCATTTAAATCTGGAATCACGGGAAGAATAAATGGAGCTTTAATCTCAATGGAAACTGGGCCAGCAGTAGCTTTTGCTATATTTAATTTACAAGAACGAGGTGAAATGTTCATAGGCCATAATACAGAAGTTTATAAAGGAATGATTTGCGGAGAACACAAAAAAGATAATGATTTAGAGGTTAACTTCTTAAAAGGAAAAAAATTAACTAATATGCGAACTCAAGGAACAGATGAAAATGTAGTTTTAACTCCACCTCGTCAAATGAGTCTTGAAGAAAAAATGTCTTATATTAATGATGATGAGGTTTTGGAGGTTACTCCTAAACATTTAAGACTTAGAAAAAAATATTTAGATCCGCACGAGAGAAAAAGAATGTCTAAAAGCATCTCTAAAAATGCATAACTTTTTTAAAATTTTTAAGTTAATTAAAAATATCCCAAAAAATTCGTGGAGTTCAAAAAAACCTCTTAATTTAAAACCCAAAATAAAAACCTTGTTATTTTTAATATCAGGTTTGTTTTTATTTGGTCTTGGAGAAACTCTTTTGCTTGCTTCTGGTGCAGGTGTAAGCCCATGGACTGTACTTGCTGAGGGAATATCAATTTATACTTCATGGTCAGTTGGTTGGGCTACCTTTTGGATGAGCTTAGCTGTTTTATTACTTTGGATTCCTTTGGGACAAAAACCTGGTATTGGTACAATTTTAAACGTTATAATTATTGCACTAGTGCTGGACTATACACTTCCATATCTACCTAATCCTGAGGATTATGGATTTAAATTATTGCAAATTATAATTGGGGTTTTAATAACTGGTTTAGGAAGTGGTTTTTATTTAATTTCTAATCTAGGCCCCGGCCCAAGAGATGGGTTAATGACTGGAGTTCAAAGAATAACAGGAAAACCAATAGCTTTAGTTAGAGGTACAATAGAAGTTGCTGTAGTTTTTTTTGGATGGATGTTGGGAGGTACCGCAGGATTAGGAACAATTATATTTGCCTTGGGTATAGGTCCAGCTGTAGCTATTGGAATTTATTTTGTAAGTAAAAACTTTAAATAAAATGAAAAAAAAAAGTTTTATACCTCAAACTAAAGTTAAAAACCCAGAGCCTAATATTAAAGATGAAAATTGGATTATTTGGGCTGGATGGGCAGATAGGATCACTTTTGAGGAAATAAAAGAAAAAGCTGGTAAGAACGAGTCGGAGGTAATTAAGATTATGAGAAAAAATCTTAAACCTTCATCATTTAGACTTTGGAGAAAAAGGGTTCATAATAAAAGCATAAAGCATAGAAAGAAGTTTAAGTTATCTAGAAAAAAAATAGTCGAAAAAATTCAAATTGATGAAATTTAAAAATATCTAATATTATTTAAAGAGACGTAATAAGCTCTAGAGCAATCTTTTTTGATTTACCCATGAACTTTATTTTTTTTACAGCATCTAAATTAGACTTGTCATTTCCAACAATGACAAAACCAATCATACCCATCCCTTTGTGTGGTGTACACCAATAAGCATAAATACCCGGAATTTCAAATTTATATTCCGTATCTTTACTTAAAGCTGATCTAAACTTTTCTACCCCCTCTGGTACGCCTCCTTTAATAAATTCAACATTATGTCCAGGTTTTGTGGCTTTCCAAAAAACAGTGTCACCTATGTCAACTTTTACAATTTTTTTAGAAAAAATCATATTTTCTTTGCCCAATTTATTAAGCATCTCAACTTTTTGATCAACCGCTAATGCTGGTGATGTGAAAGATAAAGCTAATAAAATTAAAGTTAAATACAAGGACTTAAATTTATTAAAATATTTATTCATTCAATTGATATAAACAGTAATTTAAAATTTACAATAATTTTTTTGTAACAAGATGACACACCACTTGTAACAAGGTGACACATCTATAGATTATTTTTATTAATCGTTATCCGTAAGGCCCGCTCCAGCACCTTTTGTTTTTAAACTATCAGACTCGTCAACAAACGTTTCTTCTGAAAGTTTATAAAGTTCTTTCCATTCTTGATCTGAAAAAGAATTTCTATTTTCTAAAAATTTTATATTAACTTCATTAGCTAAAACATCAATCTGATTTTCTATATGTTTTGAAAAGATAGACTTATTAAAATTTACAAAAAAACTAGACTTATTAAACTCTATTAGGATTTTTTTGCCCAAGATCTCAGAAGCTTTATTAATAAATGGTAAGATTAATAATGGATAATTAAGATTATAAAACTTAACAGTTTTCAAGTCTTCTAATTGTCTGCATTGATCTAAAAAAGCAACACCACAATAAATTGGACATAATTCAATATTTTTATTTTCTTTTTCAATTTTTTTTATTTTTTCAGGATGATTTTTATTAATTTTTTTTAAATATAAATTTAGGTTAGCAATCCCTGGTAAACCAAATAATTCTAGATTTCTAATTGCTTTTCCAATCTCTTCAGCGACGCCCCAGGAAAAACCTGCTGCTTTTGATGCTCTTTTTGATGTTGTGTCAATTTCACTAAGAGACTGCATAATTAATTAACCACATCATATATCCAAGTATCATTGGAGCTTTTCATCTCATGCGATAGTGGGGCTCCCTGGTACATATTTATTCTAAGCCATTTATCTGATCTAGGATCAAACTTAACGGCACCAAAAAAAGAAAGCTTTAATCTCAACATATCGATTGGAACTAATGAAGCTCCAATTGTATTATCTTGAATTTCAGAATATGGAAACTTATCTACAATAAAAGCTCTTCTAACCACATGTCTAACATCATCGTTATTTAGTAAAAATTCTGCAATTGTGTTTGTTTGATTTGTTTTAATTATTTTTTTATAAAGTTTATTCACATCCCTTGCTATTGCTAATGGCTGTTCTAATTCTGATCCACTCTCTTCATATCTGCTAGCAACTCGAGGTTCTTCTTTATTTTTTGAAATAAACCAAAAATTATAATTATTATCTTTCTTTTCAAAATCAATTTGGATAATTGATTTATAGTTATTTTCTAAAATTTTCTTAAGATCAGAAATTTTTTTGTGGGCTGGAATAGTAAAATATTCATCTTCCTCGGAACTCATATGGTTGATTAAAGGCTCAATAATATTGTCATATGGCTCCATCATCATAGAAACTATATATTCAAGACATTCATCTTCAAGGTTTTTTGAAGACCATAAGTAAATTTCATTCCACAAATAATTTATTTTTATTGAGCATTTGTTTTCTAAAAATTGATTAAATTTAATTAAATCTGATTTTAACGAATTAATTTTATTATTTTGGTAATCACTATCTGTTAGCCAGGAGTTAATGCTAAATTTTGATTTTTCAATACAATCTTTAAAAATTTGTAAATCACTGAAGTTAACTTTTCTTATAGATCTAATTTCTTTTAAAGCTTTTTCTCTGCAAAAAATCCAATTATGTAAAAGTGTTGGGTGGTTAACAATAAAAGGAGCCATTCCTAACCCTGTCGAATTACCTATGCCTAAGTTTCTAGCAATTTTAGAGTCAAGTTCAACTGCTTTTTCTGGATTTTTTGATTTTGCTATATGATTAACTTGGTCAAATGTAAATTGTCTTACCAAATAAACTAACATCATTTCCAGTCTAAATGGACCATAAATTTCTTTTCTGTCTTTAATTCTAAAACGATCAGCTAAACCAAATTTTCCCGATCCATACACTGCTGTTGTTCGATACAAGTAACCTACTTTATTTAATAATTTTATATCTGGTTGTTTTCCTGAGCTTAAAGAATCAACAACATGATTAAAAGCTCTTATAGATCTGTTTGCTCTAGATAAAGTAAGTTCTTTATATGATACTCGTCCAACCTCTTGTTTAGGAACATTCTTCTTCAGACGTTTTATATCTTCATCAGTAGGATTTCCATCGTGTAGAACAAAAGCAGCGTCCCACTTTGTTGCTATAACTCTGTCAGATCTTTCATTGGAACTTATATGTTGGGCGAAACAAATTAGAGAATAATTTCTTCCATTTTTGCTAAACGAATAAACTGCAGTCCCATAACCACTTTTGTCAAGTTCAAATAAATTTTTTTTATAATCCCATTCCTTAAACTCCCTAATAAAACTTCTAAGAAAAGATAGTTTTGATTGATGAAACGATCCTAGTCTTGAAAGTTTCATTACCTCATTTGGATCTCTAAGTTCTATATTTGTCTTACTCAATTGTTTATACCTCGGTAAAAATTATACCAGTTATTGCCTAGTATGTCATTTACCTCAGCTTCTTGAAAACCAACTTTTCTCAAACCTTGTTCTAAATTTTTAAATCCTCTAGCATCTTCAAACCATTTAGGTTGTTTAGGGAAGTTTGCATTTGTAGAGCTTCCTTCTCCATAATCTTTTGTTTTTGTCCAAGTTCCATTTCGCATCCAATCAACAACGGAACTAGGGTGACCTATACAAAGATCTGATCCTATCCCTATATTATTTACACCCATAAGTTCCGCTGTTTTTGCTGTCATTTCACAAAAACTTTCTAGGGTGCAATCTGATTTATCTTTTAAGTGATGTGGGTATAAAGATAAACCTAACATCCCACCAGATTCAGCTAAAGTCTTTAAAAGTTCATTTGATTTATTTCTTTTTGCAGCAAACCAAAAAGATGGATTTGCGTGTGTAATTGCTATTGGCTTTGAGGAAATCTCTATAGCATCAAAAGTTGATTTTTCAGCAGAATGGGACATGTCAACCACAATTCCCACTTTATTCATTTCTTTTATAACTTCTTTTCCCATTCGAGTAACGCCACTGTCATTTTTTTCATAACAACCTGTGGCTAGTAAAGATTGGTTATTGTAAGTAAGTTGCATAAACAAAGCTCCCATTTTATGTACTTCTTCGACCAGATTAATATTGTCTTCTATTGGAGAACAATTTTGAAAACCAAAAAAAATTGCAGTTTTTTTTTCTTTGTGTGCTTTTTCAATATCTTGAAATTTTCTACCTTGAAAAATTAAACTTTTATACTCTTTAAAATATTGATTCCACATTTCAATATTCTTTTTAACTTCATTAAAATCCTCATGATACGCAACGGTTACATGAACTGCGTCCAATTTTGCTTCATTATTAATCTCAAATATTTCTTTAGACCAATTGCAATATTGTAGATTATCTATTCGATAATTATTCATTGTTGAGAGAATAGCTTATTCTATTTTTTTTGACCACGATGTTTTTGCATTCTTTGGCCATATTTTTGCGTAACTCTATCAAAGATTATTGCAAGAGCTACAATTGCCAATCCATTCATTAAACCTAAAGCTAAGTATTGGTTGGATATCGCTTGTAGTATAGGAACTCCAAGTCCTTTTACGCCTATCATTGATGCGATAACTACCATAGCTAAAGCCATCATAATTGTTTGGTTTACACCAGCAAATATCGTTGGAAGAGACAAAGGAATTTGTACAGATATCAATTTTTGTAATGGTGTTGCGCCAAAAGCCTCGCAAGCTTCTAGCGTTTCTTTGTCAACCTCTCTTATTCCAAGATTAGTTAATCTAACTACTGGAGGTAAAGCATATATGCATACTGCTATTAAACCTGGAACTTTTCCAATACCCAGCAACATTATTATTGGAATAAGATATACAAAACTTGGAATAGTTTGCATCATATCTAAAATAGGTAAAATAGATTTTTCTACTCTACTAGATTTTGCCATAAGAACACCAATAGGTATTCCAACCACAATACAAACTAATGTTGCCACAGATATGATTGCAACAGTGGCCATGCAATTTTCCCACATTCCAAAATAACCAATAACAATAAAGCAGACTATTGTTCCTATAACTAATTTAATACTTCTTGATCCAATCCAGGCTAGTAAACCAAAAACACCAATAACAATTGGCCATGGAGTTACAACTAGTAATTTTTCAAGCCATATTAAAAATGCAAGCAATGGGTCAAAAAAACCTTCAATTGCATCTCCATAAGCTCTTGAAAAATCTTTAAAACTTAAATCAATACCTTTTTTTAATTCTCTTAAAGAATCTCTGTCCATAGTTGGTATTTGATTTAAAAATGACATTGTTAATTCTATTATATGTTTCTCTAGATCGAACCCGTTTAAATAACGGGTTCGATAATTCTAGTTTTTAAAGTGCTGCTTTAATTTTCTTAGCAACTTTGCCTGACACCCATTTAGTCCAAACATCTTCATGTTTTTTTAAGAACTCAATAGCTGCATCGGCACCTTCTGCTTGGTTGTCAGCCATATAAACTAACATCCCATTCATTACTTCACCTGGATAAGTACGTTTTTTAAGATATTTCATACCATCTTTTCCAGCGGTGTTTTTGAAGTTATCTGTAGTAATTGTGTAAACTTCAGATTTAATCCAAGAAGATTGTTTTGGTGTTGCACAATCTTGTTCAGCCTTAACTAAACATTTGTGCCAGTTATCATCACCACCCCACTTACCCATATCAAGACCTACCATTTTGTATTTCCCGATCATAGATGTTGGAGACCAATAATATCCAAACCAATTCTCACCGCGCTCAACAGCTTTTGCCATAGAACCATCTAGTCCAGCAGCAGAACCTGTTTCTACTATTTTCCATCCTTTAGCTTCCATGTCCCAACCTTTAAACATTTGTTTGTTTATTAGTTCGCAAGCCCATCCTGGAGGACATATGTGAAAACCACCTTTTGATGAGTCTTCTGGATGTGGAAACAAGTCTGGTCTAGCTAAAACGGCAGCAGCAGTTGTTAGTTCAGGATATTTTTCTAAAGTACTTGGTGGTATCCACCATCCTTCACCTAAACCTTTTATTGGTGCTTTGTTTACAGAGTGTATTCTTCCTTCATCTTGAGCTGCGTTTAAAGCATCAAGTGCAGCATTTGCCCAAAATTCTGGAGCTACATCTGGTTCACCTTTTTCATTCATAGATGTAAAAGTTGGCATTGTAGATCCTGGAATTAGCTCAACTGTACAACCATAACCTTTTTCAAGGATAACTTTATCAACTTCAGCCATTAAATTAGCAGAGGCCCAGTTCATATTCGCTATCGTTATATTTCCACAAGCTGCATTGGCATTTACGTTAAAAAACGTAAAACCTAAAACAACTATTGCAGAAACTAATAGTCTTTTAATTGTTCTCATTATAATCCTTATTATTGTTTGTATTATTTATGTTATTTATTTTTTTGCATTCAAACATATATTAAATAAATATGTAACCCCAAGGACAACTTATGATTGTAATTCTCTTAATTTCATGTGAAATTTATTAAAAAAAATTAATGAAATTAAAAAAAATTAAAATTTTTGTTGTTGGAACTCCCCCGCCACACTTTGGTGGGAGATATTGGATTTTTGTAAAATTACTTACAGATAAAAATATCATTGGGTATGGTGAAATCTACTCTGTTCCTTTTCATCCAAATGTTGTTTCAAAAATGATTGAGGATGTTTTCGAAAGATATGTAAAAGACAAAGATCCTTTTAAAATAGAAAAATTATGGAGGACAATTTATTCAAGTGGATACACACAAAGACCAGATATTTCTCTGATGGGTATAATTAGTGGTATCGAAATGGCATGCTGGGATATAATTGGCAAAGAGTTAGGCAAACCAATATATGAATTGCTTGGAGGGCAAGTTCATAAAAAATTACGATCTTATACATATTTATATCCAAAAAAATCAGATAAAGTTGATGTTTACACTAACGCTGAACTAGCTGCTGAAAGGGCTAATGAATATATTGAAAAAGGTTTTACTGCAGTAAAATTTGATCCAGTTGGTGCGTATACACCTCTAGACCCAAGACAACTTTCTTTAGAAGAACTTATTAAAGTGGAAAATTTTGTAGAAATTGTCCATAAGTCAGTAAATAAAAAATGTGATCTTTTAATTGGAACGCACGGTCAAATGACCACCTCTTCTGCCATAAGATTAGCTAAACGTTTAGAAAAATTTGATCCTATGTGGTTTGAAGAACCTGTGCCACCAGAAAATTTTGAAGAAATGGGAAGGGTTGCTCAATCAACTACAATACCTATTGCTACAGGGGAGAGGTTAACAACAAAGTATGAATTTTCAAAAGTTTTACAATCGCAAGGTGCTAGTATTTTACAAATGAATCTGGGAAGAGTTGGGGGAATACTTGAGGCAAAAAAGATTGCTGGTTTAGCTGAAACACATTACGCACAAATTGCTCCACATCTTTATTGTGGCCCTATTGTTGGTGCAGCTAATATTCAAATTTCAACATGTAGTCCTAATTTTCTAATACTTGAAGGAATAAAAGATTGGAAGAATTTTTATTCAGAAATTCTTAACGATCCTATTATATGGGAGAATGGTTATGTCATTCCTCCAAATAAACCTGGTTTAGGTGTAGAATTAAATGAAAAAGTGGCTGAGAAATATACCTATACTGGAAAAAAACTTCATCTTGAAATGGCTGAATTATAAATTATATACCAACGTAACCAAATTCTAATGAAGCATCAGTAATATGATGATACAAAGACTCACCAAAACTTCTTAGAGAAATTAAATTAAATGTTTGTGGTTCACTGTCAACATAGTCAAGAGTAATAGTAATTCCATTAAAAACTGAACCTACGCAACCATTTTTTTCAAAATCATTAATATTAATTGGACATCCTTTTTTTAATACCTCTTTTGCCTGAATGCCCTTGATCTGTATTACAGATCTTGAGTGTGAAATGTCTGTAACTGCAAAATCCTGATTTTTACAATTTTCTTCAATAATTTTCAAAATACTTTCTTTTTTTGACATTACCAACCAAGTGTTTGGCCCATTCCAAAGAATCCTTGTGTCTTTATTACATGAAACTTGTGATTCTTTTAAAGTCAGTAGCAAACCATCAAGCTGTATATCATTTAGTTGAATTTTTGAATTTTTGTATTGGACAATTTGAACAATAATTAAATCTTTAACTTCAGTAATATTTAATAAATCACTTTCATTTTTTTTATGATGATCCCCGAATAAGCCTTTTTTATGAATAGATTGTAATGGGGAAATAGCTGTCATGATCTTACTCTTTCTCCTTTAGGATCAACATAATGAGAAGAAACTATTTCTACCTGTATACTTTTATTTTTAAGAGGAGAAAGAGCGTAAAGTTTTTGCCCTATTCTTTTCTTTCCATCTTTAAGTACAGCCAAAGAAAAAGGATTGTTATATTCAACACTCCAACAAGAAGCTGAGACATGTCCAAGTTTTGGATTAGGTAAAGTAGCATTTTTATTACTAACTAAATGTGATCCTTCTGGTATCATTGTTTTTTTATCTAAAGGAACCACACCTACAATTTTTTCTCTTTCAGGATTCAAAAAAGCTGCTCTATTTAAAGATCTTTTTCCTATAAAATCTTTTTTCTTACTTAACATTCCGTCTAACGAAAGATCTGATGCAATAACTCTTCCATCTATTTCTGACCCCGCAACGTGCCCCATTTCTATTCTTAGAGTTGAAAGAGCTTCGGTTCCATAAGGTTCTATATTCATTTCTTTTCCTAATTCCATTATTTTTTCCCACATAAACATTCCATATCCAGACTCAACATTTAGCTCATAAGCAAGTTCACCAGAAAAAGAAATTCTAAAAATTCTTACGGGAACTCCAAATAAATCTGCTTGCTTAAATCCCATGAAAGGTATGTTTTTGTTAGAAACATCAACATCGGGAAAAAGTTTATTTAATAAGTCTCGAGAATTTGGTCCAGCCAAAGCAACTCCAGCCCATTGTTCAGTTGTAGATAAAACATTAACATTTAATTCGGGCCAAACTACTTGTAAATAATATTCTAAATGAGACAAAACGTTAGCTGCTTGCGCGGTTGTAGTTGTCATATGATAATGGTTTTCTGAAATCCTTGTTGTTGTCCCATCATCAAAAACAATTCCATCTTCACGTAACATTACACCGTACCTTGCTTTACCTACCGGTAATTTCATCCAGGCATTTGTATAGACTCTATTTAAAAATTCTGCACTATCTGGTCCTTTTATATCTATTTTTCCAAGTGATGTTACATCACAAACTCCAACATTTTTTCTCACATTAATAGCTTCGCGCTTAGCTGCTTCTGCTAAAGTTTCGTTATCTTGTTTGTAATAGCGAGCTCTTAACCAAAGTCCAGCATCAACAAATATAGCATTATTACTTTTATGCCACTCATGCATTGGTGATTTTCTTGTTGGGCGATAATGTTTTCCTACTTCTCTTCCAACTATTGCTCCAATTGTTACAGGTGTAAAAGGTGGTCTAAAAGTAGTATGTCCTACTTCTGGAATTATTTTTTCTTCAATGTTAGAAACTAGTTGAAGGCCATTTAAATTACTTGTTCTTCCTTGGTCTGTGGCCATACCAAGAGTTGTATATCTTTTAACGTGTTCAATAGATCGGAATCCTTCTCTTACAGCAAGTTCTATGTCAGATACATAAACATCATTTTGAAAATCCACACATCTTTTATAATTTTTATTTTTAGGAAGAGGCATGCACCAAAATTTATCTCTTTTTCCATAATCTCTTTCATTGCACGTAGGGGCTAAGGTTTTTAAATCTTTACCAGTTATTTTTTTTGATAAATTGTAACCTTTGTCAAATCCCTCTTCTAAAGTATTTTTTAAAGTGAAGGAGCCGTTAGCTGAACCTATAGTAGTTTCATTTTGCCTTGATTGATCTGGAATAAAAGCATTAACTTTTTCATCAAATTTTAATTTATTACCAGATTGGGAAGTTAAGTGCACAGTTGGTGTCCAGTTTCCTGATACACAAATACAATCGCAAGCTACAGTTTCTAGACTTTCATACCCAGACTTTTCTTTATTTAATTTTCCTATAATTGCTTCATTTACTTTTCTATAACCTTTAGCATTAACAACGCCGTAAGAAAATTTAATATCTATATTTAAATTCTTAGCTTCTTGAACAACTGAACTTTCTGAGTTTAACCTTGTATCTAATACGAGTGGATTAATTCCATTCTTTTTAAAGTTTATTGCTGTATCATATCCACTATCATTATTAGTAAATATAATTGGTTTTTTTCCTACAATGACGCCATAAACTTTCATGTATTCTTTTGCGGCAGATGCTAACATTATTCCTGGTCTATCATTGTTACCAAAAACTAAAGGTCTCTCGATTGATCCTGTTGAAATTATAACTTCTTTAGCTCTGATGTACCAAAGTCTTTGTCTTGGTGTAAATTTAGTTGGTTTTTCAATATGGTCTTTTGTTCTTTCAAACATTACCAGCATGTTGTGATCGTAATAACCAAAAACTTGTGCTCTATTTTTTACTATTACATTAGGCATTGTTTTAAGTTCTGAAATTATTTCATCGGCCCAATCTTTCCCTTTTTTATTTCCAATTGTGACTTCATCAGTTAGTAAACTCCCTCCAAATCTTGGCTTATCTTCAGCCAAAATAACTCTAGCTCCATTTTTTGCTGCAGCTAAAGCGCTCGCCAGACCAGAAGGTCCAGATCCAGCTACTAAAATATCGCAATATTCAAATTTATGTTCATACCTATCTGGGTCAGGTTCGAGAGGAGCAACACCTAAGCCTGCTGCTTTTCTAATAATAGGTTCGTAAACTTTATGCCAAAAATTTTTTGGCCACATAAAGGTCTTGTAATAAAAACCAGCGGGGAAAAACTTACTTAAAAAATTATTTATTGCACCAAAATCAAAAAAAACTGACGGCCAACAATTTTGACTTTTTGCAACCAATCCCTCAACAAGTTCAATCGTTGTAGCTATTGCATTAGGATCAGTTTTTGCTCCACTATATAATTGTACTTGTGCGTTTGGTTCTTCAACTCCAGATCCAATAAAACCTCTTGGTCTATGATATTTAAAACTTCTTCCAACTAAATGAACTCCGTTAGCAAGTAATGCTGATGCTAAAGTATCACCTTTATAACCAAAATATTTTTTTCCATTAAATTTAAAAGAAATTTTTTTATCTCTATTGATATAACCTACTTTTTCTAATCTAAATGTTTGTGACATAAAACTATAGCTCCTCATTTATTTTAGCTGTTTTAAAAATTTCGTGCGTCGCGGTACTTCTTAAAACTTTAAACCATTGTCTACAACCAGCCACATGATGCCATAGTTCTGAATGTTTTCCTCTAAGATTTTTTCTAAAATAAACAAAATCGTCCCACTCTTTATCTAAAATTTCTTTTCCTAGTTCGGGTCTTTTTACACTTGCATCTCCGCCATAAGAAAATTCATTTTGAGATCTTTTTCCACAATATGGACATTTAATTTCTAACATACATTATCCAATCCAAGTTTTTGTGCCTACGCCTTTTTCATCAATAAGATGACCTGTGTTAAACCTATTTAATTTAAATTTTTCGTTTAGTTTATGAGGTCTATCTTGTGCTATCGTATGCGCAAAAGTCCAACCTGAAACAGGTGTGGCTTTAAATCCTCCATAACACCAACCAAAGTTTAAATAAAGTCCGTCTATATGGCTCTTGTCAATAACTGGTGATCCGTCCATAGACATATCCATAATTCCACCCCAAGTTCTTAATATTTTTAAACGACTTAGATTAGGAAACATCGCAACTCCCTCTGACAAAACGTGTTGTAATGTTGGTAGGTTTCCTCTTTGAGCATAACTATTATAACCATCTAAATCTCCACCCATAACCATTTCTCCTTTGTCAGATTGGCTGCAATAAAAGTGCCCTGCACCGAATGTAACAACATGATCTAGAAAAGGTTTTACTGGCTCAGATACACAAGCTTGAAGAACGTGTGCTTCGATAGGTAGTTTCATATTTAATTTTTCAGCTAATAAGGAAGTGCTTCCAGCTACACATAATCCTACTTTTTTTGTTTTAATATTTCCTCTAGAAGTCTGAACTCCTTGAATTTTTCCATTCTTAATATCAAATCCTGTTACCTCGCAGTGTTGAATTATATCAACACCCATTGAGTCTGCTTGTCTAGCATATCCCCAAGCTACCGCATCATGCCTTGCAGTTCCTCCACGTGGTTGCATTAGAGCTCCAAAAATTGGAAATCTTGAAGATGTTGAAAAATCCGCAAAAGGTATCATTTTTTTCAATTCATCTCTTCCAAGCATCACAGCATCAATGCCATTTAATCTCATAGAGTTTCCTCTACGCGAATACGCATTTAGTTGGGCGTCTGAGTGAGCAAGATTTATTATTCCTCGAGGTGAATACATGACGTTATAATTTAATTCTTGAGATAAATTTTCCCAAAGCTTCATTCCGTGTTCATAAAAGAGAGCATTTTCATCCCACATATAATTAGATCTAAGTATTGTTGTGTTCCTTCCAACGTTACCTCCTCCTATCCAACCTTTTTCTAATATAGCAACATTAGTAATTTTATGTTCTTTCGCTAAATAGTATGCAGTTGCTAATCCGTGACCTCCTCCTCCTATAATTATTGCATCATACTCTTTTTTAGGTTGGGGATCTCTCCATGCAACATCCCAATTTTTATGATTGCTGAATGCATTTTTTATTAAGCTAAATATTGAATATTTTTGCATTTGGATAATCTAGTATAACCCTATTAAATTGTAAAAGGTCTTTAAAATATCTTGTATACTTAATGAGGTTTTTTAGGTATAGGAATGCCAATGAGTGGTGTAAAATCTGATATTGAAATAGCCAGAGCAGCTAAAATGCAGCCAATTAAAAATGTGCTTGCAAAAATAAATGTTCCTGATGAATCTGAAGCTTTTAGTCCTTTGGGTCGTCACATAGCAAAAATAAGTCTAGAATATATTAATAAACTAAAAGAAAAAAACAGTCATTTGATCTTGGTTACCGCCATCACTCCTACTCCTGCCGGTGAAGGTAAAACAACAACATCTGTTGGTTTAAGTGATGGATTAAACAAAATTGGGAAAAAATCTATAGTCTGTTTAAGAGAACCAAGTCTTGGCCCTTCTTTTGGAATGAAAGGTGGTGCTGCTGGAGGTGGTTACGCTCAGGTAATTCCCATGGAACAAATTAACTTACATTTCACAGGAGACTTTCACGCTATCACTTCTGCTCACAATCTTCTGTCAGCTTTAATTGATAACCATATTTATTGGGGAAATAAATTAAACATCGATGTTAGAAGGATTGTTTGGAGACGCGTTGTAGATTTAAATGATCGTTCATTGAGATCAATTAATATAAATTTAGGTGGGGTAGCAAATGGTTTTCCACGAGAAGATGGGTTTGATATTACAGTAGCTTCGGAAGTAATGGCAATTTTTTGTTTATCAAACAGCTTAAAAGATTTAGAAGAAAAAATTGGAAATATTACTATTGGCTATACAAGAGACAGGAAGGCGGTGTATGCAAAAGATTTAAATGCACATGGACCAATGACTGTTTTGTTAAAAGATGCAATTAAACCTAATATTACTCAAACTCTAGAAAATAACCCCGCAATTATTCATGGGGGACCTTTTGCAAATATTGCGCATGGTTGTAATTCGATAATAGCAACAAAAGCTGGTTTAAAACTGTCTGACTATGTTGTTACTGAGGCAGGTTTTGGAGCAGACCTTGGTGCTGAAAAATTTTTAAATATAAAATGCCGTAAAGCAAACATCAAACCAAGCTGTGTAGTGTTAGTTGCTACAATAAGAGCATTAAAAATGCATGGTGGAGTAAAAAAAGATGATTTAAAAAAAGAAAATATAGAGGCTTTGAAAAAAGGTTTACCCAATCTTGAAAGACATATTAAAAATATAAAAAAATTTGGCTTAGAGGTAGCAGTAGCTATAAACCATTTTATTACAGACACAGACAAAGAAGTTAAAGTTATAGAAGATTATTGTTCTAAACTTGGTGTTAAAGCTAGTCTTTGTATGCACTGGGCAAAAGGTGGGGAGGGAATAAAAGATTTGGCAAATGATGTTGTTAATCTTTGTTCAAAATCTAAAAAAAGTGATTTTAAATTTTTATATTCTGCCGAAACTTCTCTTTGGAAAAAAATTGAAGCTATAGCCAAAGAGATTTATGGAGCTAGTGAAGTTGTGGCTGACACTAAAATTAGAGAACAACTAAAAAAAATAGAAGATGATGGATTTGGAAAATTTCCTATTTGTGTTGCCAAAACACAATACAGTTTTTCAACAGATCCTAATTTAAAAGGAGCTCCTTCTGGACATGTTCTTCCAGTTAGAGAAGTAAGATTGTCAAGTGGTGCTGAATTTATAGTAGTTATATGTGGGGCAATCATGACTATGCCGGGACTACCAAGAGTTCCAGCGGCAGACTCTATTAAACTAAATGATAAAGGCGACATAGAAGGCTTATTTTAATTTATTTTTTTTCTAAATAATCCCAAAAATCTATAGCTAAATTCCTACCTGTCAAATCTTTAAAATTTTTTAAACCTGTTGGTGATGTAATGTTTATATCTCCAGTTAAATAATTAGATATTAAATCAATTCCAGCGAAAACAATTTTATTTTTTTTAAGATTTTTCGCTACGAAGCTTGCTATACGCATTTCCCTGTTAGTTAGAGTAGTTTCAACTGCCCTTCCGCCTTGACCTATGTTGCTAACAATAGATCCTTTTTTAGGAATTCTTCTTATAGCTCCTTTAATACTCCCACCAATAATAAAAATTCTTTTATCTCCATATTTAACTTGAGGGATGAATTTTTGTACCATTACATGGTCATTTTTTTTTACATAATTAATTATCTTTGTTTTTGTTAACTTTTTATTAATAAAAAGAATATTTTTTCCTCCATATCCATGAGTAGGTTTAATTACTATTTTTTTATACTTTTTTTTGAATTTAACAATTTCATCAATATTCTTAGTAAAAATTGTTGGCGGCATTAGTTTTAAAAATTCAGTTGAATAAAGTTTTTCAGGCATATTTCTAACTGAATGAGGGTTATTAATTACGTGTGTTTTATTTGATATTTTTTCTAACAAAAATGTTGCAGTAATATAATCCATATTAAAAGGCGGATTCTGTCTCATTAAAATGAAACTAGTTTTTGAAAGATTTAATAACTTGGAATCTTTTACTAGGTAAAAATTTTTTTTATCTTCATTAAATTCTACTTCATTGCACAAAGCATAAACAGTGTTGTTTAAAAAAGTGAGATCTTTGGTTTCGTAATAATAAATTTTATAATTTCTTCTTTGAGCTTCTAGAGCAAGAAGTAAAGTTGTGTCAGTTTTTTGGTTTATTTTATGAATAGGGTCGCCTTGTATAGCAATTATTTTATTATACTTTTTCATACAAAAACCCTAAATCATTTTCTTTTTTTAGCTTTTCAATTGTAATTTCTGCTTTACTTTTATTGTTAATCAATATGTTTTCTATACTTCGTAAAAATATTGATTCATCGTTACCAATACTATTTTTTATAGCTCTTTTTTGGAGACCCTTTTTTGACAAGTTTAAAAATATTTTCCCCCATTCTAATAATGATTTATTAGCAATGATAGTTTTTAAACCTTTTATTGGTGCTTCTTTGTATGCATTAAGAACTTCTAAAGAGTCCCATTTATTAACAATCTCTAATGCTTCGTTTAGACTACCGTAAAGTAAACCAGTATAAAAAGCTGGCCCACCACAATGACAATCCCACTCACAGGTATCTAGAGATCTAATTTCAATATATTGTTTTAAACGAATTTCTGTAAAAATAGTTGCTAAATGTGTTTCAAAATCTTTTATAGTTGCGTTATGGTTTTTTAGAATCGAAATTTTTCCTTCCATCAAATCTTTAAATGTTTTTCCATCTGGCCTTAAGTGGTTATCATTTTTCATAATAAATAATAAAGGCATATTAATTGACATGTCTACATATTTTTCAAAATTCATCTCTTCTAAAAATGATTTTAGCAAACCTCCTCTTGATGTTTTTTGCCAGACGTAGGATCGGTACGAAAGATAGCCGTTTAATTTATTTTCTTTTATAGGTGAATTTGCAAAGATTGCTATAGATAGCGGTACTAGAAAAGAACTTAATTTAAATTTTTTTGCAAAATCATTTTCAGATGTATAATCCAAATTTATTTGAGTACCACATGTTTGATACATCATTTCTAAACTAAGCTCTCCATTTTTAGGCATCTCTTCAGTCATGATCTCGTATCGTTGTTTTGGTGTGTTAGGAACATTTTCTAATTTAGAAAAAGGGTCATAACTTGATGACATCATTTTCAAATCAAAAGTTTTACATGCCTTTTTTAACTGGTCTAAAAAATCATAAGATTCATTACAATTAAGATGTATTGAATTGAGTGGGGCGCCCGAGAGTTCTACTTGATTTCCTGGCTCGAGCGTAATGCTTTTATTTATTTTTTTCAAAGCGATGGTCTTATTTTTTTCCTTGATAGGTTTCCAACCAAATTTTTCAAGAAAGTTTAGAACTTGCTCTGCTGTTTGATATTCAATTCTTTTATTTGATTTGCTGTTAAATAAAAATTTTTCATGCTCCACACCAATGTTAAGCTCATTAGGTGCTTTACATCCTTTATGAAAATACTTTATTAAATCTTCTTTCGTGATCAATTATCTAAATGCCTTTTTGAATAGCAGAATAAATAGTTTCTTTATCTGTCTGCCCAATTATTCGAGAAACTTCATTGTTTCCTTTGTAAACTACAATAGTTGTTCTGAATTTTATATCTAGTTTTTTTGCTATTTCTTTATTTTTACCTTGTTCATAGCTTAAGAAAATAATATCACTAAAATCTTCTTTTGCTTGATTTAAAACTTTAGTTTGAGCAGTGCAAGTTCCACACCAAATTTCATAAGAGTTAATTACTATTGTTTTTCCTGATGCCTTTGCTTTTTCAAAAGTTTCTATTGAAAAACTCGTTTCTTTCTCGACAGCATTCACTGAAAAGTGAAAAAATAAAAATAAAATAATAAGTGTTTTTTTGATCATTGTTTAATATGGTTTAACCAATTTTTAAGTTCGAGAGTTCTTATATCATCTTTAAGTTCATTATTAGCTTTATTTATTATGCTAATATGTGAATTTAAATCATTCATATTATTAAATATTTTTTTATCAATCAGTCCTTTTGCTCTATGTTTAATAAGTTTAGTCATATATTCGTAAGGTATTTCAGGGTGGTATTGCAATCCCCATATTTCTGATTTTCCTACATTAAACTGTAATGCCATAAATTTATTAATTTTATCACTAGCTAGTAAAATTGAATTTTCAGGAGGCGTTTCTACTTCATCATGGTTAAAAGCTGGTGTTGAAAACTTGTGCTGTTTTGTTGAATATAATTTATGTTTTTTTCCTTGCTCAGTTAATTTCACATCTCGTGCTATTCCAACATGAGCTCCATTTGGTGAAACTCTACATTTTCCTCCAGCTGCAGTAACAGTTATTTGTAAACCCCAGCATGCTGCAAATATCTTTTGTTCACTTTCAAAACATTTTTTTGCAAATTCAATGTGTTTTTTTACTTCTTTACTATCATCATTTATTCTTAATGTGCTTCCTGTTAAAATAATTCCATTATATTCTTGTAACGACGATATTATTTTAGAAATTGATTGATGGTCTCCTGGTTTAACAATATCTACATTACAACTTGGGTCAATTTTTTTTACATGTATCTTAAAATTCTCTGATTGTGGAATACAGCCAGCTGCATCAAAATTAAAATTTTCTTCATTTGTATTGCCTTCAACTATAAGTAATTTTAATTTATTCATTAATTATTTAATATAATTTTCCTTCAACGCTATGTTGATACATTGAAACCATGTCATCTAATGTGGGCTTTTTTGGATTCCCGGGTGTACACGGATCATCTAAGGCCATCGGAGCCATTTTAATTATATCTTGGTCAGTGATTTTTGTAGATTCTGAAATTGTATGTGGAATTTTAATTTGTTCTCTTAATTTTAAAATCCAATCAACAAATGAATTAAATGAAGCTTCTTTTAGATCAAGATAATCACTCAGTTTTGAAATTTTATTTTCTATGGCTGATCTATTAAAAGTAAGAACGTAAGGCATAAAGATTCCATTAGAAAGTCCATGATGTACATTAAATAAAGAGTTCACTGGATGGCTTAGTGAATGTATTGCTCCTAAACCTTTTTGAAAAGCTGTAGCTCCCATGCTTGATGAAGCCATCATATGTCCTCTGGCCTCTAAATTTTTTCCTTCATTAACAGCTACGACTAACCATTTTTTAATTAAAGACATTCCCTCTAATGCTATTCCGTCTGCCATTGGATGGTAGCCTGGAGCACAATACGCTTCTAAATTATGCGCAAGGGCATCCATTCCAGTTGCTGCGGTTAAAAATGCTGGCATTCCTACAGTAAGCTGTGGATCAAGAATTGTTAATGTTGGTAACATTCTAGGGTGAAAAACAATTTTTTTAACTTTAGTTTCGTCATTTATTATTGCCGCTGCTCTTGATGTTTCTGATCCCGTACCAGCTGTCGTAGGGACTGCTATAAAGGGTTTAACATTATCAGGATTACTAATTTTGTTTTTTGCCATGGATTCTACGTAGTCATTTTCAATCCAAAATGATCCTCCATCTGCACAATCCCAAAGTGGTCTATTAAGAGCTGCCTGTAATACAATAGATTTACCTACATCTAAACTACTGCCTCCACCAAAAGCTATTATCCCATCATGATTTCCATTTTTAAATATCTCTACTCCTTTTTTAACTTGGCTACCTAATGGATTTCCTTTTAAACCTGAAAAAATTATAGTTGGTAAATTTGATCTTTTGTTTATCTCGAGAGTTTCCTCAACCATTTTTGTTTTTGCTAAGTCTTGATCTGTAACGAACAAAGGCTTTTTAATATCCAAGATTTTACAAGCTTTTGGTAAATCTTTAATTCTTCCGTTTCCAAACCAAACTGTATTAGGATAACCCCAGTCAAAATTAGACATTTAGTATTCTTCTAATCCTAACAATTTTTTTCGTTTGTTGGCCCAAGTACGAATTAAATTATCAACTGCTAAGCCAATGAAGGCAACGCAGAGACCAAGGATCAGTGCTTTGCCTCCTCCTTTTTGGTCTGATAAAGCTTTCATAATATATTGTCCTAAATCTTCCGTCCCAATGAAGGCTCCAATAATTACCATAAATAATGCAAAGATAACTGTTTGATTAATTCCAAGCATTATATGAGGAAATGCTAAGGGAAATTCAATCTGAAACAATCTTTGTATGCGTGTTACACCTGACATCGAAGCTGCATCGTGTAAAGCTGGCGGCACACTACGAAGTCCTTCAATAGTGTAACGAGTTGCAGGAATAGTTGCGTAAATGATCACAGCTATTAATACAGATGTATCAGTTATGCCAAAAAGCATCATAACGGGAATTAAGTAAACAAAAGATGGAAATGTTTGGAGGGTATCACAAACTCCTAAAGCAATTTTTGTACTAGTTCTGTTTTGTGCGCACAAAGAACCAATGGTTACTCCTATTGTACCTGATACAATTACACCAAAAGTTGCCATGTAAGCTGTGACTAAAGCTCTATCCCACCATGGGCTTAGAGCAATAAATAATGTAAAGCCACCAACTATAAGTGCTGATCTAATGCCTCCGATTATATAACCTGTTCCCATTACCAGAACAAACGTTGCAACAACTGGCATTCTAAGAAAAGCAGCTCTCATTGGTTGCAATACGTCTACAATCAACCAAGTATTAAAAATTTTTATTTGGAAAAAGAAAGTATCAAAAATCCAATCAACCCCTGCATTCCAGAAAGATTCAGTTGATATTCCTTTGTTATGTGGAACCTCATACAGGTAGTTAAAACCTTCCTTAAAATAAAAAGATCCAAAGGATGCAAGTATTAATCCAACTATTGCTGCCCCAACAAAAAATAATCCATATTTATGACGCTGAAAAAAATTAAGGTCTTCAAAATAGTCTGTTTGTTTATGAGCCCAAGCTAAAGACATTTTATCTAAAAGTACTGCAATTAGACTAATACAAATGCCGGCTTCTAAAGCTAAACCAATTCTAAGTTGATTTAAGGCCAACAATAGATTCCAACCTAATCCCTTAGCACCTATAAAAGATGCAATAACTGCCATGGCCAAACACTGCATAATGACTTGGTTAACGCCAATTAAAATGTCCCTTCTAGCGGTTGGAATTAATACTTTAAATAAAAGTTGAAATTCGTTACACCCACTCATCTTCCCCGCATGGACAACTTCTGGAGACACTTTCCTTAGTCCCAACAAAGTCAAACGGACCATTGGTGGTGTTGCAAAAATTATTGTTGCAATTGCTCCGGCATGATCTCCAACTCCAAAGAGTACCACTATCGGGCCTAGATAAGCATAGTGCGGCATGGTCTGCATTACATTGAGTATAGGATTTAATACTACTTCAACTCTCTTACTTTTATATGACCAAATTCCTAAAAACAAACCAAGGAGAACAGAAACTGGAGCAGCAACCAACACAAATGAAAGTGTCTGCATTGAAGGGTTCCATTGACCAAATACAGAAATATAAATCATGGTAATTCCTGCAAGTAGTGCAAGACTTTTTCCATTAAGTTTATAGCCTAATATAATTGCTCCAGCAGCAACTATAGTCCAAGGAAGTCCAGGTAATTCTGCCCATGGGTTCGCGTCAATCCAATCCCAACTTGTAAATGCAACAACGGTCTTCACTCCTCCAATTAAAATTTCACGAATAAATTCAATTAAAAAAAGCATAAAAGCTGAAATCATTCTGGTAATTTGTAAAATAAGTGGTCGCGTTTGATACTCTTGAATATCTGCATTCCAAAACTCGATTGGCATCCAATCATTTAATAAAAAAAACAATGAATCATTTACCCAAAT
>Ga0209709_10000347_pt1 | contig 43860 bp, 44 predicted proteins | sample ArcticOcean_MG_C_2_FD_187435 | JGI IMG/M metagenome (GOLD analysis project Ga0209709, IMG submission 187435) | Marine microbial communities from western Arctic Ocean - ArcticOcean_MG_CB4_136 (SPAdes) (version 2) | ecosystem: Environmental > Aquatic > Marine > Oceanic | place: Arctic Ocean... | reverse complement strand
TGGAAGTTGGTAAAGACTTATAATGGCTGAATTTAGCCTTAAATACCTTGGTGAGCCCTGCGGGGTTCGAACCTGCGACAAGCTGATTAAAAGTCAGCTGCTCTACCAACTGAGCTAAGGGCCCATATCTCCAAGGTACATTTGTCCTTTTACTCAATTCATTGTTTCAAATCAAATCAAAAATATATTATATTAAAATTAAACTATATACCGATTTTATATTCATAGCGTTATTGTATTTTTATGCTAGGCTTAATTAACGAGGTATGCATTGAAGTTTAAAACTATCATTTTTCTTTTTACACTTTTACTTTTGAATTCTTGTTCAACTGTTGAAAAAATCGGTGAAAGAATTAATATTTTAAAAACTAAAGAAACTCCTGATGTTGCAGGAAAGCTAGTCTGTGCTGCTGCTGGCATTGAATCTGACGATTGTATTGAGGCAGTGAAAACTGATAAAGTTAATGGTGAAGAAAATAATAATACAAATGATAATATGGAAAGTTTAAATCAAGATTTAGATCCACTTCTCTTAAAATAGAAATCTTTCCTAAAATTATCAAACCTCTCCTCTAAAATAGAAGCCCTTATACCCGCCATCAATTCTTTATAGTAATTAAGATTATGCCAGCAAATAATCATACCTCCTAAGGGCTCATTACTTTTAATTAAATGATGAATGTAGCTTTTCGAAAACCTCTTCGAAAAACTAAAATTTGATTCCTCGTCAAGTGGTGAGTGATCGTCAGCATACTTTTGATTCTTTAATTTGAGATTACCTGTCTTGCAGTAGGCATGACCGTGTCTACCTTCTCGTGTCGGAATAACACAATCAAAAATATCTATACCCTCTGCTACAGATTCGATTATATTTTCAGGACGCCCTACACCCATTAAATACCTCACCTTGTTATCAGGAAGGATAGGAAGGGTGTACTTTAATACCTTAACCATCTCATCATGCCCCTCTCCGACAGCTAGTCCACCAACTGCATAGCCATCAAAATCGATGTTAATTGTTTCTAATGCTGATTTAATCCTCAGATCTTCATAAATACTTCCTTGAACTATTCCAAACTGCGCATCTGACCTTAGCTTTGTACTAAGAAATTTTTTTCTGGCTCTTTCCGCCCAATCAATTGATAGGTTCATCGACTTTTCTGCGCTTTCGTGTGTTGAGGGGTATGGCGTACATTCATCAAGCACCATTTGTATATTAGATCCAATTATATTCTGAGTTTCAACAACATTTTCTGGAGTTAATAGGTGAGATGATCCGTCAATATGAGATTGAAATGTTACACCATTTTTGTTTATTTTTCTTAATTTTGATAATGACATTACTTGAAATCCACCTGAATCTGTTAAAATTGGTTTATTCCAGTTCATAAATTTAGATAGGCTTCCAAATTTTTCAATAACTTCCAACCCTGGTCTTAAAAGAATATGGTAGGTATTGCTTAAAATCATTTCATAGCCTATTTCCTCTATGATATTTATAGGTGTCGATTTTATCGCTCCCTGTGTAGCAACCGGCATAAATGCAGGAGTTTTTATTTCACCCAGAGATGTTTGTAATACGCCCGCCCTAGCATTATTATCACTTTTTTTTAATAAAAATTTAAATTTACTCATACTTATTTCTCTAAAAAGCAGGCATCACCATAAGAAAAAAACCTATATTTATTCTTAACAGCGTAATTGTAGGTGTCCAGCATCGTTTTTGTTCCCATTAAAGCACAAACAAGAATAAACAAAGAGGATTTAGGAAGATGAAAGTTAGTAATCAATGCATCAACGGAATTAATCTCTATCCCAGGATAGATAAATTTATTTGTATTAGTGTTTACTGGAGTAAATTCATTTCCATTAAAGGATGTTTCTAGAGACCTTAAAGCAGTTGTACCAACACAAACAATTCTTTGATTTTTATTTTTTTTTGCAGTATTTAATTTTTCAACAATTTTATCGGAAACATGGCAATACTCAGAATGAAGATTATTCTCTTCTACTACCTCGTTTCTTAATGGGGAGAAGGTTCCTAGACCAATATTTAAAGTTAAAGTTTCAAAGCTAACACCTTTTTCTGATAGTTTTTTATTTAGAGATTCTGTGAAGTGTAACCCTGCTGTCGGGGCTGCTATTGAGCCCTCCTTATCACTAAAAATTGTTTGATAGTCTTCTTTATCGCTTTTTTTAATATCTCTTTTAGAGGTTATATAAGGAGGTAACATAACCTTTGCATCGTTTGATAAAATTTGAATAAATTTATCATTGTCATTTGCAAAGTCAAATGTCACCTCGCCATTATTTTTGTTAACAATTTGAGAAAAAATATTATGTATATTTCCATTTTTATCCTTGAAGAATATTAAATCATTGATGAATATCTTCCTTGCAGGTTTAGCAAGGGCCTTCCACAGACCGTTTTGTAAGTTTTCAAAAAAAGTAAACGAGATTTTAGTTAACTTCTTTTCAGAGTTCATTTTATACCCCTCAATATTTGAGGGCATGACCTTGGTGTCATTAACCACAAGAATATCTCCATCCATAAGGTAATCAGGAAGCTTGCTGAAAATACTGTCTTCAAATTGACCGTTGGACGCAACTTTTAATAGTTTGGATCCATCCCTTGGCCTAGCCGGGTTTAACGCAATAAGTTCTGGCGGCAATTCAAAATCAAAATCCGATAGATTCATTAAATGTTTTATTTATTGGAGGAAAGATTCATGGAAATAATCTTATCTGGGAATTCAGGTGGTTCGCCTTTTACAAGGGCATCAATGAATTCCATTCCTTCAATAACTCTTCCAAAAACCGTATATTGATTATTTAAAAATGAAGCCTCTTGGAAACAAATAAAGAATTGAGAGTTGGCGCTATCTGGGTGTCCTGATCTAGCCATTCCTAACGTTCCACGCTCAAATGAAGTTTGAGTGAATTCAGCTCGAATATCAGGAAGATCCGATCCACCAGTTCCGGTTCCTGTAGGGTCTCCAGTCTGAGCCATAAAACCCTCTATTACCCTATGAAACACAATGCCATCATAGAACCCCTCATTAACTAAGGTTTTAATCTGCTCAACATGATTAGGGGCAATATCTGGAAAAAGTTCAATAATAACAGTTTGAACTGGTGATACCTCAACAGGGTCGGTTACCTTTTCATTTTGGGTAATAACCATAGTAATTATATTTTCATTATTTGAATCTGCCATAAGACCTCCTGTAGCAATAAATAAACCTAAAATTATATAAAATATTTTATTAACTTTCATCTTTAAGACTTTGTTTTTAATATAGTTTTAATTTTTTCACTAACAAAACCTGTAACATCACCGCCCATTAATGATATTTGCTTCACAAGAGAAGAGTGAATAAAGCTAAATTCAGGCTTTGACATAAGAAAGATGGTTTCAAGATCTGGGCACATAACAGTATTCATGCCAGCCATTTGAGCTTCATAATCATAGTCAACGGGTCCTCTAACTCCCTTTATAAGGGATTTAGCATTATGCTTAGAGGCTAGATCAACAATCAAACCTTCAAAGCACTCAACGGTAACCTTATTATTCTTTCCAAGCTTAATTTCACTAACCTCTTTTTCAATCATAGCGACGCGCTCATCTGCAGTGAAAAGAGTTTTTTTATTTTGATTTACTCCAACAGCGATAACAACTTCATCAAAGATTTTGAGGCTTCTTGATAATATATCACTATGCCCCAACGTAAATGGATCAAAAGATCCTGGGTAAACGGCTAAGGTCATAGATCTTGCTCCTCGTCAGAATCTAAATCAATATTAGTATCTTGTTCTGCAACTCTTTCGACACTAACAACAGAAGATTTTTCATCAATATTAAATATTTTAACACCTTGAGTATTTCTTCCCATTATTCTTATACCTAAAACAGGACAGCGAATTAATTGACCGTTATCGTCAATAAGCATAATTTGATCGTTCTGATCAACAGGGAATGTCGAAACTACATCCGCATTGGATTTGGCCAACATCATGCTAATAACGCCCTTTCCACCTCGATTTGTTAATCTGTACTCATAGGAGGATGTTCTTTTTCCTTGACCATTCGAGGCAACTGTTAATATCACCTCTTCTTTAGCCGCTAATTCAGCATAACGTTCAGTGGACAGCTCAGCACTATTTTCACTCTCATCGTCATCAACATGATCGTCTGGACCATCTTTTGCTCTTCTCATTATTGATGAGGCCTTTAAATAAGATCTAAATTCATCGTTACTTCCATCAACATGATTTAATATAGTCATTCCTATAACACTATCACCTTTATCAAGCTTTATTCCTCTCACTCCAGTTGACGATCTCGAAGCAAAAACTCTGACCTTATCAACTGAAAACCTTATACATTGTCCTTTTTGTGTGGCTAATAATATATCATTATCATCAGCACATGTTTGAACAGAAATTATTGTTTCACCTTCAGCAGGTTTCATGGCAATTTTTCCATTTTTATTAATTCTAGAAAAATCAGATAGGTCGTTTCTTCTTATACCTCCAGAGGAAGTTACAAAAATAACAAAAAGATTACTCCACTCAGACTCATCAGCTGGTAGCGGCATTATTGTAGTTATTACCTCATTTTCTGCTAATGGGAGTAGATTAACTAAAGCCTTACCCTTAGCTTGAGGGCTGGAAATAGGCAAAAGGTATGTTTTTAAACGATACACCATCCCTGTTGAGGAGAAGAATAATATTGGCTGATGAGTGTTCGCTACAAATATATTAGTAACAAAGTCCTCATCTTTTGTCTGCATTCCAGAACGTCCTTTTCCACCCCTATTTTGCGATCTATATGTAGATAGAGGAACTCGTTTTATATAACCTGTATGACTAACAGTTACAGCCATTTCTTCTTTTTTTATAAGATCCTCATCTTGAACATTGTCGACATATTCAATAATTTCTGTTCGTCTTGGAATTGCAAAATTATTTTTTATATCGATAAGTTCATTTTTAATAATCTCAATTACTCTATCTTTACTTTTTAGTATCAGCAAATAGTCCTCGATATCTTTTTTCAAGCCATCAAGCTCTGCTTCAATGTCTTCTTTTCCAATAGCAGTAAGTCTTTGGAGTCTTAACTCTAAGATTGCCTTAGCCTGCTCCTCGGAAAAAGAACAGAAACCTTTTTCTGATATTCCGTGTCTTGGGTCGTCGATAAGCTCAATTAAAGAACGCACATCTTTAGCGGGCCACTCTTTATTCATTAACCCTTCTTTTGCCTCAGCTGGACTTTTTGAGGATCTTATCATTTTAATGATTTCATCTATATTTGAAACAGCAATAGCAAGACCGACAAGAATATGAGCACGATCCCTTGCCTTGTTTAAAAGAAATTTAATTCTACGTGTTACGATTTCTTCTCGAAAATCAAGAAAACATTCTAACAATTCTTTCAAATTTAGTGTCTTTGGGTGACCCCTGTCGAGGGCAACAGTATTTGCTCCAAAGGAAGTTTGTAGTTGAGTAAATCTATAAAGTTGATTCAGTATTACTTCAGCTACTGCATCCCTTCTAAGCTCTACATAAATCCTCATTCCATTTCTATCACTCTCATCCCTTAAATCGGTTATGCCATCTATAGCTTTATCACGAACAAGTTCTGCAATTTTTTCAATCAAGGAGACTTTATTTAATTGATAGGGTATTTCAGTTATAATTATTGCCTGTTTATCCTTTGGGAGATCCTCAATGGATACCTTCCCCCTCATAATAATAGAGCCTTTTCCTGTCGTGTACGCGCTTCTAGCACCAGCGTATCCAAGAATCAATCCGCCAGTAGGAAAATCTGGGCCAGGGATAATATTTATAATTTCATCGATTGAGGCGGCAGGATTCTCTAAAAGTAAAAGACATGCGTCAGTTACCTCGCTCAAATTATGAGGGGGAATATTTGTAGCCATTCCAACAGCAATACCACCCGCACCATTAACTAAAAGATTAGGGTATTCAGCAGGCAAGACGATAGGTTCGGATTCAGAGTTATCGTAATTTTCTTGAAAATCAACCGTTCCCTTATCAAGGTCATCTAACAAATGCTTACTTACCTTCTCCATTCGGACTTCAGTATATCGCATTGCGGCAGGAGGATCCCCATCAACAGACCCAAAATTACCTTGCCCTTGAACAAGAGGCAAGTGCATTGAAAATGGCTGCGCCATCCTTACCAGCGCATCATATATGCTTTGATCTCCATGAGGATGATATTTACCAATAACCTCTCCTACAACACGAGCTGATTTTCTGTAGGGCTTATTCCACTCATAGTTACTTTCGTACATTGCATAAAGAATTCTTCTGTGCACAGGTTTGAGGCCATCCCTTGCATCTGGTAGTGCTCTTGAAACAATAACACTCATAGCGTAATCAAGGTATGATTGTCGCATTTCTTTATCTAGATTAATACTAGAGATGTTTGGATTATCATCAACAATATCTGACATAAATACCTTTGCATTAAGAACAAAAAAAACGAATCAAACTTAAAAGCTACTTTTTTTTATAATAACATCTGATAGTTTTTACAGCAATAGCTATTAAGTATTAGAAAATAAAAAATTTATATATAAATCAATGATTTAGAAAGGAATATCATCATCCATATCTGTGCCAATGGAAGCAATGCTATCCTGAGGATCATTTGAAGAAAAATCACTACCAGCATTATCAGATCGACCACCTAACATAGTAAGATTACCGTTATAGTTTTGTAAAACAACCTCAGTTGTATATTTCTCTACCCCATCTTTATCCTGCCATTTTCTAGTCTGTAACTGACCCTCTAAATAAACCTTTGAACCTTTTTTGAGGTATTGTTCAGCAATTCTTACTAAACCTTCGTTAAAAATTACAACACGATGCCATTCTGTTTTATCTCTTTTTTCACCAGAATTTTTATCTTTCCAGCTTTCGCTGGTGGCGATTGAAAATGTACACAAAGACCTTCCGTCCTGTGTATTTCTAACCTCTGGATCATTCCCTAGATTACCGATAAGTAAGACTTTATTTAAACTTCCTGACATAAAAAACTCCAATATTTATTATTTATATAACAAAAACTCTTCCTACGTTAAAGCACTATGATATAACCTTTCATAATTATACTTAATACAAAAAAATCTAGGATTCACAATGTCATCTAAAAAAGAAGAAAATGCGAATAAAAAATATATAAACATTATAGGTGCTCGTGAACATAATTTAAAGAATATTGATGTAAAAATTCCCAAGGATAGCATTACTGTAATAACTGGTCTTTCAGGATCTGGTAAGTCATCTTTAGCATTCGATACTATTTATGCTGAAGGCCAAAGAAGATATGTAGAAAGCCTATCTGCATATGCGCGCCAGTTCTTAGAAATGATGCAAAAGCCTGATTTAGATCAAATTGATGGATTATCGCCTGCCATAGCAATTGAACAAAAAACAACATCAAAAAACCCAAGATCAACTGTTGGAACAGTAACTGAAATATATGACTACTTGAGGTTATTATTTGCAAGAATTGGTGTACCCCATTCTCCATCAACAGGATTACCAATTGCAAGTCAAACAGTTACACAGATGGTGGACCAGGTTAATGAAAATAAAAATGGAACAAAGGCCTACCTTCTTGCTCCAATAGTTAGGGGCAGAAAAGGAGAATATAAGAAAGAATTTTTAAATTTATTGAAAAAGGGATTTCAAAGAGTAAAAATTGATGGAGAATTTTATGAATTAGATAATATTCCAAATTTAGAAAAAAATATCAAACATAACATTGATGTTGTTGTTGATAGAATAGTAATAGACAAAAAACTGGGAAACAGATTAGCTGATAGTTTTGAAACAGCGCTTCAATTAGCTGATGGTTTGGCTGCTATTGAAATAGCTAGTGGTAAAGATAAGGATAAAAGAATTATTTATTCTGCAAATTATTCATGTCCAGAATCTGGCTTTACCATAGAAGAAATTGAACCTAGATTATTTTCTTTTAATAATCCAGTTGGCGCATGTCCTCACTGTGATGGCCTAGGAACAGAATACTTTATTGATAGAGATCTAGTTATACCAAATCAAGATATTAGCATTAGACAAGGAGCAATTGCCCCTTGGTCACGAACATCCTCCCCTTCCCCCTATTACCTTCAAACACTAATGGCTATAGCAGAAAAATATGACTTTTCAATCGACTGTAAGTGGTCTGATCTTCCAAAAAAATATCAAAATATTATTCTTGATGGGTCTGATGATGAAAAAATTATAATTAATTATGACGATGGTTCAAGAACATTTAAAACGAACAAACCATTTGAAGGAATAATAAATAATTTAAAAAGACGCTATATTGAGACAGATAGTAATTGGATGCGCGAGGAAATAGAGAAGTATCAATCAAAATCAAATTGCTCAAAGTGTAAAGGTTATAGACTAAAAGAAGAGGCCTTATGTGTAAAAATCAATAAATCAAATATTGGTTATATATCAACATTAACAATCGATGAGGCCCTTAAATGGTTTGAAGATTTACCGTCAAAGCTTTCTAAGAAAGATACTGAAATATCAAAAAATGTTATTAAGGAAATTCGAGAACGTTTAAATTTTCTTAAAAATGTAGGCTTAAACTATCTTACCCTTTCAAGGGAATCAGGCACTCTTTCTGGAGGTGAATCGCAACGGATAAGACTAGCTTCTCAGATAGGGTCTGGATTAACAGGTGTTCTATATGTGTTGGATGAGCCATCAATAGGTCTCCATCAAAGAGATAACGATAAGTTATTAGGAACTTTATCTAGATTAAAGGATTTAGGTAATACAGTTATTGTCGTTGAGCATGATGAAGAAACGATGAGGTCTGCGGATCATGTTATTGATATTGGACCAGGAGCTGGTATACATGGTGGACACCTAGTGGCAGAAGGCTCATTTGATGAAATTGCCAATAATCCAAAAAGTATCACTGGTCAGTATTTATCGAAAAAGAAGAAAATAGATATACCGAAAAAAAGAACAATAAATAAAGAAAGAATGATTTCCATTAATAAGGCAAATGGAAATAATTTAAAAAATGTATCGGCTAATTTTCCAGTAAGTACATTTATATGTGTTACAGGTGTATCTGGTTCGGGTAAATCAACCCTATTGCTTCACACTCTTTATGCAGCGTTAAACAGAAAGCTAAATAATTCACAAAAGAGTCCAATGGAGTACAAAAGTATTAATGGTATTCACTTTATTGATAAAATTATTGATATAAATCAAGCTCCAATTGGAAGAACTCCAAGGTCAAATCCGGCTACGTATACTGGTGCATTTACACCAATAAGAGATTGGTTCTGTCAATTGCCGGAATCAAAGGCTCGTGGCTATAAGCCAGGACGTTTTTCATTTAACGTTAAGGGTGGAAGGTGTGAGACATGTCAGGGTGATGGAGTTATTAAAATTGAAATGCACTTTCTTCCTGATGTTTATGTTCAGTGTGATCAATGCAGAGGAAAGCGCTATAATCGTGAAACTTTAGAGGTTAGGTATAAAGATAAGTCAATTTCTGATGTTTTAAACATGACAGTGGCTGAATGCTCTGACTTATTTAAGGCAGTTCCAATGATAAGAGATAAGATGGAAACATTAAAAAAAGTCGGCCTTGGTTACGTAAAAGTAGGCCAGCAAGCAAATACTCTTTCCGGAGGAGAAGCGCAGAGAATAAAATTAGCAAAAGAATTAGCAAAAAAGGCTACAGGAAGGACTTTTTACGTTCTTGATGAGCCTACAACGGGGTTACATTTTGATGACGTTAAAAAGCTTCTAGAGGTTCTTCATGAGCTTGTTGATAATGGTAATACAGTAGTTGTTATAGAGCATAACCTTGATGTAATAAAGACAGCTGATTGGATTCTAGATATAGGACCTGATGGAGGAGATAAAGGTGGGGAAATAGTCTATGAGGGTAAGATCGAAGGAATTTTGAAAACAAAAAAGAGTTATACAGGTCATTATCTTAAAAAGATTATATGAATAAATAAAAAGGGGCAGAAGCCCCTTTAATATTATATAAATTTAATAATTAAAAAATATTTTGTGCAGCCACCATTGAAAGCAGCATTGGTATACTTAGTAATGTATTTGTCCTAGAAAACAACATAGCGGTTCTTGCAGAAGCCGCTTTAACGCTATCTTCAGCAGAAACAATTCCTAAGGCTCTTTTTTGATTAGGCCAAATAACAAACCAAACATTAAAAAACATAATTATTCCTAGCCACATCCCAATACCAATCGCAATATGCTGAGGAGCTCCATCGCCTCTAAAGCCTAAAGTCATCGCCGACTCTAGATAACCATTTAAGTACCCAAGAACAAGACCCGTTGCAACTGTTGCCATTGCTCCCCACCTAAACCACCAAAGAGCAGCCGGGGCTATTACTTTTGAAATAGCAGGCTTTTGATCACTGGGAATATTTGGCATATTAGGTATTTGAACAAAATTGAAATACCATAAAAGACCTATCCACATGATTGCTGATAAAACATGTAGCCACCTAAAAATAAAAGAATAAAAAGCTTGGTCTGAAAAACTTGAAGCATCAATAACGCCCCAAGAAGAAAAAGTAATAAGTAGCAGTAATGACAAAAAAATTCCTGCAATCACTGTATTTTTTAACGAAGATAATATTGTACTCATTTTAAACCCCTGTCCTATAGAATCGATAATAGTAGTTATTTAATAATTAAGAAAGACTAGATGTTGTTATTTTTTGTCCAATCTCTTTTTACCCCAAGATAAAGCAATAATTGCGATGCTATAAACGTTGATGAATATGTTCCTATAAAAACACCAATAATCATTGCCAGTGTGAAGCCTTTTATAACTTCACCACCTAACAAGTATAAAGAAAATAAAGCTATTAATGTTGTTAATGACGTTAATACCGTTCTTGATAAAGTTTGATTTATCGATGAATTAATCAAGCTATAGAGGTCTAGTTTTTTATACTTTCTTAAATTCTCTCTAATTCTATCATATACTACAACTGTGTCGTTCATAGAGTAACCAATAATTGTCAGCAATGCTGCAATAATTGATAAGTTAAACTCTATTTGAAAAAATGAAAAAATTCCTATTGTTATTAGTACATCATGAATAAGAGCAATAATTGCTCCAAGAGAAAACTGCCACTCAAACCTAATCCATATATAAAATAACATTAAGCTTACAGCCATTATAATAGCTGTTATTCCTTTCTGAATCAGTTCTGAACTAATTTTTGGACCAACAACCTCCACCCTTTGAATCTCTCCAAAGGACCGTAATTCATCCAGAGCGCTCGAAGACTTACTACTTGATATTTGGTTTTCGACCCTAACAAGGATATTTTTTTCAGATCCAAAGTTTTGTATTTGGAGGTCACCAAGATCTAAGACAGATAAGGATGACCTTACCTTTGCTATCTCAATGATTGATGAGGACTTAACCTCGATAAGTGTTCCTCCCTTAAAGTCTATTCCAAAATTTAAATTAAAAAATAAAAACGATATAAAGGCAGAAGCACAAAGGAAAACTGAAAGTATCGTTGTAAATTTTCTTATTTTTAAAAATTCAATTTTTGTATTTTGTTTGACTAATTTTAAAGTTTTCATAATTTTCTCAAAATGATAATTCAGTAGGTTTATTTTTTAATAACCAAATAGAAATAATAAGCCTTGTGATAACAAAAGCAGTAAAGACAGATGTAATAATTCCTACAGAAAGAGTAACGGCAAAACCTTTCACGGGTCCAGTCCCTAAGAAAAACAATACAAGTGATGCTATTAATGTTGTTACATTTGCATCAAGTATTGTACCAAGAGACTTTGAGTAACCAGATTCTACAGCAGAAAAAGGGCTTTTACCGTTCGCATACTCATCCCTTATTCTTTCAAAAATTATAACATTAGAATCGACTGCCATCCCAATAGTAAGAACAATGCCTGCAATACCAGGCAGAGTTAAAGTTGCCTGAAGAAGTGACAGAAGGCCAACAATCATGATTACATTCAGTATTAGAGCAAAATTAGCATAAATACCAAAACGCCCATAGCTAATCGAAATAAATAACAATACTCCTATTAATCCGACAATAGTTGCTAATTTTCCAGATTCTATTGAGTCCTGGCCAAGGCCTGGACCAATTGTTTTTTCTTCAAGTATCTCTAGAGGCGCAGGAAGGGCCCCTGCCCTAAGTAATATAGCAAGATTATTAGCTTCCTCTACACTAAAACCACCCTCAATCTGACCAGAACCACCTAATATTGGGCTTCTTATAATTGGGGCAGAAATAACCTGATTATCTAACACTATAGCAAAGGGCTTGCCGACGTTTCCAGAGGTTGCTTTTGCAAAATATTTACCTCCAACGGTATCGAACCTAAAGTTAACAATAGGTGAATTAGTTGTTCCATCAAAACTTGCCTGAGCATCAACTAAACGTTCGCCCGATACTAAGATTTTCTTCATAACCAAATATTGTATTCCGTCCGTATCGGAAATAATTTCTGAACGACTTGGTACTTTTGTTCTTTTTGCCTCTCCAGCCGAAACACTAACATCAACCATACGAAAATTTAATTTTGCTGTTTGGCCTAGCAAATCTTTTAAGCGCTGAGGATCATCAAGTCCCGGGACCTCGAGTAATATCCTGTTATTACCCTGCCTTTGAATCGAAGGTTCGGTGACACCAAGACCATCAATCCTTCTTCTAATTATCTCAATTGACTGCAGAACAGCTAGTCGATATTTTTCTTTTAGTGAGCTATCATTTAAAATAACCTGAAGTAGGTTATCTGATGTAGTTATAGAAAATTCATCAGCTTTTTGTGTATTAAATATATTACCAGAGGTTCCGTTGTTTAGATCACGAATTAATTCTTCAGCATCTTTTATTTTAAGACTATCCTGAATTCTAACTTCTGCACCAGATTCTAAAGATCTTAAGCCAATATACTTAATCTTATTTTCTCTTAATGATACCCTAATATCCTCCACTAAAGACTGGCTTCGATCCTTATTTATTGAATCAGTATCCACCTCAAGAAGTAAATATGAACCACCTCTTAGATCCAAGCCTAGGTTGATTGTTTGACTTGGGAGAAATGGGATGTTTATTTTTGAGAAATTTGGTAAGGCTAGAAAAAAACCGAAAACACAAATAATTAGCAAAAATAATATTTTAGAGTTAGAGAAATAAAGCATAATTTATTTTGGTTTTACACTAGCTAATGTAGATTTTATCGCCTTAATTGAAACATCATTACCAAAATCTATCATAACCTCATCGCCTGAGACTTTTGAGACCTTTCCAATTAATCCACCCTGAGTAATGACTTCATCACCCTTTTTTACTGAATTAACCATAGCGCTATGATCTTTAATCTTGTTTTGTTGTGGACGTATAATTAAAAAATAAAATACTAAAAAAATTAGAACTAAAGGCATTATTTGAAATAGAATATCTTGCATAACTTTTCCTTAATTTTGATAAATGATTAATAGGGAAAAAATTTAATAATATCAAACCCAATCAACATAATTAATTATAAAAAACTAACTTGTTAAACCAATTTTTTTTAAGCCACCCATGTATGGTTGGAGAGCTTCCGGAACACGAACAACACCAGAGCCTTCATAATAATTTTCTAAAACAGCAACAAGGGTTCTTCCCACAGCCAATCCAGATCCATTTAGCGTGTGAGGATATATATTTTCCCCTGTTTCATTGCTTTTGTATTTTGTGTTCATTCTTCTTGATTGAAAGTCAGAACATGAGGAGCATGAGGAAATTTCCCTATAAAGATTTTGACCTGGAAGCCAAACTTCTAGGTCGTAGGTTTTATTAGCTGAAAAACCCATATCACCAGAAGACAAAGTCATTACTCGATATGGAAGGTCAAGGGATTTCAGGATACCTTCCGCACACAACAAAAGCCTATCCAGTTCGTCAATAGATGATTCTTCACTAACTATACTTACTAATTCAACTTTAGGAAATTGATGCAACCTGATTAACCCTCGCGTATCCTTACCTGCTGCCCCCGCCTCCTTCCTAAAGCACTGAGTATATGCAACATATCTTAAAGGAAGGTCAGATTCCTTTAAGCTAGAGTTACTAACCATATTGGTAAGGGGCACTTCGGCTGTTGGAATAAGCCAAAACCCATCTTCTGTTCTAAATTGATCATCTGAAAATTTTGGCAATTGCCCAGTTCCAAACATAACATCATCTTTGACAAGATAAGGAACACTAACCTCTTCATAACCATTTTTATTAACATGTTGATCGATCATAAAATTTGCTAAAGATCTTTCCATGAAAGCTAAATCTTTTTTTAAAATAGAAAACCTTGACCCAGATAGTTTTATTGCAGTATCAAAATCAAGCAAGCCCATTTCCTCGCCAATATCATAATGATTCAACGAAGGACCTTTTTTTGTACCCCACTCTCTAACCAAAACATTTGAGTTGTCGTCTTTTCCGATAGGGACATCTTCATTAGGTATGTTGGGAAGTGAGGATAATTCGGTTTTTAACTTCCTTGATAAGTTAACTTTAGTTACTTCTAATTCATGCATTGAATCCTTAAGACCCTGAACATTAGACGTTAATTCGCTAGCCCTACTTTCATCACCGTCTTGTTTTGCTATTCCTATTAATTTTGAGGCCTCGTTGCGTTGCGTCTGAAGGTTCTGAAGGTTAGTTATCGCTGACCTTAAATCCTCATCGAGATTAAGAATATTATCTAAATTAATTTCCAAACCTCTTTTCTTCCAGCCATTTAGAAAAAAAATCTTATCTGTTCTTATTTTATTTATGTCATGCATTGTTTAACCATAATTTATTTCTTATTAGCGTTGTTATTCTTTTCAATAATCGAAACCAAAAGTATAGAAAATTCATACAGTAATATTGTAGGAATTGCTAAACCTATTTGACTAATAAGGTCTGGAGGAGTTAAAAAAGCAGCAATTAAAAATGTTAAGACTATTGCATATTTTCTTCCCTTTTTTAATTGCTCGCTTCCAACTATACCGACTCTTGCAAGAAGGGTTAAAACAACAGGTAACTGAAAACAAATTCCAAAGGCAATTATCAGAGACAAAATAAGTTGTAAATACTCACTTACTTTCGGAAGCAATTTGATAGAAAAATCATCTATAGGCGAGACAACCTGCATAGACAAAAAGAATGCTAGAGCCAGTGGGATTATAAGGTAATAAACAAGAAGACTGCTTAAGAAAAACAAAAATGGTGTTGCTATAAAATATGGGATTAATGCACTTTTTTCATTTTTATATAGACCTGGGGCAAGAAAAGAATAGATCTCAATTGCAAAATAAGGTAGCCCGATCATTGAGGATCCAAAAATAGCAACTTTCAATTTTGTAATTAAAAACTCTTGAGGGGCTGTAAAAATCATTTCTCCAGAAGAGCCTGTTGCCTCAAAGAAAGGTTCAACTAAAAATGAATAAATACTCGATGAAAAATAAAATGAAACGCAAAAACCCAAGAAAAATACTATTGAAGATCGAATTAATCTAGCTCTCAACTCCAAAAGATGATCGAATAGTGGCGCCTGAGACAAGTCTTTTTGATTTTTATGCTTATTGATTGGTTCAGACATCTAATAACTAACTTTATTTCTCTTTTTTCAATTCTTTATTTTCTTTATCTACTTGAGATGAGACTTTATCTTCGGGATCGTCGGGCAAAATCGTTTTCTCAGCATTTTTGCTTTTTTTAGAAACTTTTTCTATCTCAATATCATTAGCTATACTTTGAATTCCAGTTCTTAACTCAGACGAATACACCTTAATTTTAGAAACAAAATCAAAAATTGATCTTAACAAAAGAGGTAATTCCTTTGGTCCAACAAATATTAGAAGCACAACCGCAACAAGAAATATTTCACTATATCCAAAATCAAACATACTTATTAATTAATCATGATCTTTATCTTCTAGCTTAGATTCAGGTGTTTCATCCTCAAGGCCCTTTCGAAAACTTTTGATACCACTGGCTAAGTCGCCCATAAAATTTGAAATTTTTCCTCGTCCAAAAAATATTAAAACAAGAAAAACTACTACTAAAATCTGCATTAAGCTTGGAGACATAATATAAATCCTTTTTCAATACTTAATTAATACCACTAAATAAGGTCTATCATAAATAACTATCTTAATTATTTTCTTCGACAGGCTCAATATCATCGTCAATTGGAAACATATCAGGTGGTAAATTACTATCCAGAAGCCCTGTTGACTTAAGTTCGTCAATACCTGGCAGGTCTTTAATATCCTCAAGGTCAAAGTGGACTAGAAATTCCTCAGTTGTTCCATAGGTAATCGGATTTCCTGGGGCTTTTCGCCTTCCTTTGATTTTAATCCAATTAACCTCTAGGAGTGAATCAATTGTACCTGGGGATACACTAACTCCCCTTATTTCCTCAATCTCAGCACGTGAAACAGGCTGATGATATGAAACAATAGCAAGAGTCTCAAGTGCTGCTTTTGAGAGTTTTTTTTGAACTTTAGCCTCTTTTTGCATTATAAAAGATAGGTCCGAAGCAGTCTTAAACATCCATTTATTGTTTATTTTTTTTAATTCAACACCCCTACCCTGATAAAGTTCTTTAATTTTGTTTAGAATTTCATCAATATCAGCTTTTTCAGGCAAGATTTCACATAAAGTTTTCTCATCTAATGGGTCTGAAGAGGCAAAAAGAAGTGCCTCGACAGCTCGAACCTGATCCCAAAGATCAGTTAATATCCCGCCATCCCTAAATGAGTCCCCCTCAATCATTACGCGCTCATCATTTCATTTATATTTTTTTCAGATTTTTTCCTGTATTTAAATTTAATTACTCCAAAAGATTTATTTTGACTTATCTCAAGAAGACCTTCCTTTGATAGCTCTAAAGAGGCTGAGAAGATTGAAGCAAGAGAACTTTTTCTAAATACCAATGCCTCAGGAGAGTTATCCGTGTTTGGCGGAAGGAAATCCTCAAGTTTAGTCCAATCAATAATTTTTCCTAGCATTGATTCAAGACGTTTCCTTGCATCCTCAATTGAAAAAATTAGAAATCTCTTTGGTTTCCAGTCGTTATTAAAGTTTCTATTCCTTAACCCCGAATACGCAGTCATTAAATCAAAGAGATTGTCGCGATGATGGAAGTTTTTAATTAAAAACGTTTCTTCAGGCATGCCTCTCCGGAATAAATGAACTCCTATTCGATTCCTTGTCATCAACTTAATGCTAACTTCCCTCATAGCCTCAAGCCTTCTTAACCTAAAGGCAAGAATTGCTGATAACTCTTCTAAAGATGCAGCATCATCACCTTCATCAGGAAGAAGTAACTTTGACTTCAGGTAAGCAAGCCAGGCTGCCATAACAAGGTAGTCAGCGGCTAAATCAATATTGATTCTCTTCATTTGATCAATAAATACTAAATACTGCGAGGCTAACTCAAGAATGGAGATTTCTAGTAAATCGACCTTCTGCTCCTTGGCCAATGAAAGGAGCAGGTCTAAGGGACCTTCGAAACCATCAACATCAACAAGAAATAAATCTAATTGTTCGTCACTTTCGTTTAATTCACTTAATTCCATGCACTATATATAGCGTTTATTGGTTAAACTTACACCATATAAGTACAATATTTATTAAAAAAAATATTATATTATAATTAAAATTACAATTAATACTTTTATAACAATAGTTTATTTAATAAACATAGTTATTATCTTTGAATCTGAGTTTGGCAACGAAAATTTAAATTTAAAAGTTTATCACAAAGGTCTTCAGCGGTTTTCTTTAACTTGATGTTCGTACTGATGATTCTATACTTTAAAGAATCTCCTGGGATTATTAAATTTTGACCAATACGAATATTATTTGGATTCGTTATATTGTTATCATCAGTTATTTTCTTAACCTTTAGGGAGTGTCTTTCAGCAATTCTCGACAGAGTGTCCCCCTTTTCAATTATAATACTTTTATTTGTGGCCGGTATTTCGTCTATTTTTACAATATAGCTACTTAGAAACTTTAATTTTTTTAGCTTCTTGAGGTGAATTTTAGCATCCCCTTCATTTGAAAAAGTACCAAATAGCAATGAAAAATATTTATTATTTAGCTTTTTTTCTTCAAAAATATTTTCAGATGACCCGCAGGATTCATTACTATTCTTCCATAACGAATAAATGCACGGAATGCTTGATGGCCTAACCAATTCTGGAACATTAGCAGGAATCTCTCTTAAAGGCCCATCAGGTGGATAAATAGTTGGTATTTTATTTTCTGTACTTAAGTATAAAAAAAATCCAACAACTATAACTAAAGTGGTTGTGGCGATAATTATAAAATAACTTTTATTCATTATTACCTAAGCTCTTTTAATGCCTCAATACCCAAGAGGTTTAACCCTTCCGAAATTGTAATACCTACTGACCTCAGTAAAGCAACTCTAGCTTTTGAAACTTCAATATTATTAGGATTTATAACTTTTTGATTATTATTTTCATTCCCAAGATTCCAGTAAGAATGAAGTGATGATGCAAGATCCTTTAAATAAAACGCTAACCTATGAGGCTCTTTAAAAAAAGCAGATTGCTCAATAATTCTTGGAAAATTAGAAATAACTTTAATTAATTCTATGTCATTGCTTTGATTTAATAGGCTTATGTCTGCATCAAGAAGAGATTTATCATCCGCTTTAAATAAATCACCCTCATCAACCTTTCGAAGAACAGAGGAAATTCTTGCATGAGCATACTGAATGTAGAAAATTGGATTATCCTTGGTCTGCTCCTTAACGGCCTCATAGTCAAAATCCAAAGGTGCATCGTTTTTTCTTGTAACCATCATAAATCTAACAGCATCCCTTCCGACCTCATCAACCATCTCTTTGAGGGTTATAAAGATACCCGACCTTTTAGACATTTTAACAACCTTATCACCTCTTGTTAACCTCACAAGCTGACAAATCTTAACCTCTAGATTAGATTTACTATCCGTAACAGCGTTAACAGCAGATGTAACTCTAGATATGTATCCAGAATGATCTGCTCCCCATACATTAATCATCTTTTTAAAGCCCCTGTCTGACTTATTTTTATGGTATGCAATATCAGGCATAAAATAAGTCCAAGAACCGTCATGTTTTTTAACCACACGATCCTCATCATCACCAAAAATTTTAGATTTAAATAATACATGTTTTTTTTTAGACCACCCTACTTGACTGGCCCCCTTAGGAGGAAGCGTCTCCCCTTCATAAAGTAATTCTTTGGCATCTAGCTCATCGTAAACATCTTTGACAAACCCACTACTCAATAACTCAAATTCAGACGTGAAAACATTGTGAGTAATACCGAGTGACATTAAGTCATCCTTAATAAGACTTAACATTGAATCAATTGCAGTCTTTTTTATTAGTGGAATCCAAAAATCATCATCTTTTTTCAGAAGATCTTCTCCATACTTTTCTTTTATACTCTCTCCAATTGGTCTTAAATACTCTCCAGGATATAAGCCTTCGGGAATTAAATCCAATTTTACACCACAGCTTTCTTTGTAACGATGAAAGACAGATCTCGCTAGTTTGTCAACTTGCTCACCAGCATCATTTACGTAATACTCCCTACAAACATCGAAACCAACTTTAGTTAATATATTGGCCAAAGTATCACCAAAAACAGCTCCCCGAGTATGTCCTACATGGAGCGGACCGGTTGGATTAGCAGATACATATTCAATATTTATTTTCTCACCATTCCCAAGGGAAGCGCTCCCATATGATGAGTTTGCTTTAATAATTTTTAATATCAATTTTTGCCAGGATTCATTCTTTATCCTTATGTTAATAAATCCTTTTCCAGCTAATTCAGCACTCTCAATATTAATATCATTAGTATTAAGAATTATATCAATAATTTTTTTAGCTACTTCATTTGGTGAAATTTTTAACCTTCCGGCCAACAACATTGCCGCATTAGTAGAGAAATCACCCAATGAAGAATCTTTTGGAAATTCAAACGAAATATTTTTAATATCATCGTATTCTAGTGAAAATTCTTTTATAAGAATTTTATTAAGGATTTCTTTATAGTAATTAACAATGTTCATATTAGTAACCAGGTTGTTCCCTTGTATCCTTTCCGTAAATTTTTGCGTAATTTTCAACAGCAGATCTATCTGTCATTGAGGCGATATAATCACAAACAACTCTTGCAGAAATCTTAGATTTTGGTGTATCACATTTTTTCCTTAAATCCTTAGGTAAAAGATCGATATTATTTATTAATTTCGTAAATAGTCCTTCGATTATTTTCATTGAATTAAGTCTTTCCGACTTTATTGAGTTATGCTCGTAAACCCTGGACTTAAGAAATGTTCTTATTTCTTCATCTTGCTTTATAAAAAAATCAGAAAAAGAGGCAACTGGGAACAAATGACCTCTAATATCTTCAGCGCTTTTTGGTGAAAAAGAATTAATATTTTTTCTAGTTTCTTTAATCAAATCATCGATCATAAGCCCTATTAGCCTTCTGATGAGCTCTTTAACGATCATATGATCGTCTATATCTTTAAACTCAGAATTAATCTGATTAATGATTTCAGAAAGAAAGTTTATACCCTTAAGGTCACTTAATGTGATAAACCCAGCCCTAAAGCCATCATCAATATCATGATTGTTATAAGCAATATCATCAGACAAAGATGAGATTTGCGCCTCAAGACCTGGATAAGTCAGTAAATCTAAATCAAATTTGTTATTAAACTCACCGATAACCAGGTGGGGATTTTTCAATGGTCCGTTATGCTTAACGATTCCCTCAAGTGTTTCCCATGTCAAATTTAAGCCATCAAACAATGGGTATCTTTCCTCAAGTGTTGTTAATATTCTTAGTGTTTGAGCATTATGATCAAATCCATCATAATTTTTCATACATTTATCTAAAACATCCTCACCTGAGTGAGCAAACGGAGGGTGACCAAGGTCGTGCGCTAAAGCCAAGACCTCTGAAAGATCCTCATCAATATTTAGCATCCTTGCAACTGTTCTAGCTATTTGACTGACTTCAAGCGAATGCGTTAATCTTGTTCTGTAATAATCACCTGTATGTGCAACAAAAACTTGAGTTTTATGCTTTAACAACCTAAATGAATCCGAGTGAATAACTCGGTCTCTATCTCTTTGAAAAGGATTTCTGTTTACACTTTCCTCTTCTAGGTAAAGCCTACCTTTGGTCTTTTTATAAGAAGTTGAATATATCGCTCTTTTAATCATACGGGATTCCTATACCTTAGTAAAAGTAACAGGAATCCCATATATTTAAAATTCTTATATTATAAAAATTAATGAGCTAAAATTGCTAATAGCAACAATGCAACAATATTAGTAATTTTAATCATTGGATTAATGGCTGGTCCAGCAGTATCTTTGTACGGATCACCAACTGTATCACCAGTTATAGCGGCCTTATGAGCCTCAGAGCCCTTACCGCCATGATTACCGTCTTCAATATATTTTTTAGCATTATCCCAAGCCCCTCCGCCTGCAGTCATCGATAGTGCAACAAAAAGACCTGTGACAATTACACCGAGAAGCATTGCACCTAAAGCTGAAAACGCATCGCCTTTGGTTGCGATAAAATTAATAAAATAAAATAATACAACAGGAGAAAGCAAAGGCAGGAGAGATGGTACAATCATTTCCTTTATTGCGGACTTAGTTAATAGGTCAACTGCCGCAGAATAATCAGGCTTGTCCTTACCCGTCATAATTCCTGGCTTTTCTTTAAATTGACGCCTTACCTCATCAACAATAGATGCAGCAGCTCTTCCAACAGCAGTCATTCCCATTGATGCAAATAAATAAGGAAGCATTCCTCCAACCAAAAGGCCAACAACAACATAAGGGTTTGAAAGATCAAAGTTAGTTTCAACACCAAAAAAATAGCTACCTTCAGAAGCATTAGATATAAAATACTCCAAATCAGCAGTATAGGCGCCGAAAAGAACTAAAGCACCTAGCCCGGCAGACCCAATAGCGTAACCTTTTGTAACGGCTTTTGTTGTATTACCGACGGCATCTAATGCATCAGTAGTTTTTCTAACTTTTTCTGGTAATTTTGCCATTTCAGCAATGCCACCTGCATTGTCGGTAACTGGACCAAATGCATCAAGGGCAACAACCATTCCAGCTAAAGCAAGCATAGTTGTAACAGCGATAGCTATCCCAAATATACCAGCAAAACTATATGTAGCAATAATACCAAAAACGATAACTAGAGCCGGAAGTGCTGTAGCCTCCATAGAAACGGCTAAACCTTGAATTACGTTTGTCCCATGGCCGCTTTCAGATGCTTTAGCAATTGACTGAACTGGTTTATAGTCAACACCGGTGTAATATTCTGTAATCCAGATAATTAAACCAGTTATAATCAAGCCAATAACGCCACATATATACAAATCAAAACCGTTAAATGATTTTCCATCAACTAATAAAACCTTATCAAAACCAACAACATAATCCGTTACAAAGTAAAGAATTATTAAAGATAAAATTGATGTCGCAATAAACCCCTTGTATAAAGCGCCCATAATCGAATTATTTTTACCTAATTTAACAAAGTAAGTGCCAATAATAGAGGTTATTACGCAAGAACCACATATAGCCATTGGATAAAGCATCATAATAGGGTCACCAACAAAGAAAATTGAAGCTAGAACCATTGTAGCAACAACAGTCACCGCATAAGTTTCAAACAAATCTGCTGCCATACCAGCGCAGTCTCCTACATTATCACCGACATTATCTGCAATAGTAGCTGGATTTCTTGGATCATCCTCAGGAATACCCGCCTCGACCTTACCAACAAGATCACCACCGACGTCAGCGCCTTTAGTGAATATTCCCCCACCAAGTCTTGCAAAAATTGATATCAAAGAAGATCCAAAGCCAAGAGCAACTAAAGGATCTATAACAGCCCTACCCTCAAAACCCCAAATATTTGTTAAAACGTAATAATAAACAGATACGGCAAGTAAAGCTAAGCCAGCAACTAACATTCCTGTCACAGCTCCAGATTTAAAAGCAATACTTAAGCCGCTAGCCAGGCTAACTGATGAAGCTTGGGTAGTACGAACATTTGCTCTAACGGAAACTAACATACCAATGTATCCAGCAAGACCTGACATTACTGATCCTATAAGAAATCCAATAGATACCTGTATACCCAAAAGAAAGTATGAAATTATTAAAATAACAATACCCACGACTGCAATCGTTGAGTACTGTCTTGATAAATAAGCACTTGCACCTTCTTGAATTGCTTTTGCAATCTCTTGCATTTTTTTATTTCCAGTATCTGCAGATAAAACTGATATAGCTGTAAATATTCCATAAAGAACAGCCAGAACTCCGGATCCAATAATTAGCTGCTGAAGTAGCAGATGATGCATAATGTCCATAATAATCTCCTCAAAAATAAAATTCAAATCTTAATAATATTTCGCGAAACATGCCAAAAAGTTATTAAAATATCAAGTAAAGCTTTTAGATTTCATGCTTATAGCCGTCTAAATTAATTCTGTCATCAAAATCAACTATATTTATTTTCTTCTCTTTAGTAATTTTTCCAATTTTAGTAATGTTCTTTTTTTTATCAAGACCATTAGGGCCTGTGAACAATATCTCATAATCATCACCGCCAGTAAGAATTAATTTTTTTAGATTAGGTTTTTTTTTCAAAACCCTTAAAGCGGCTTCAGATAATGGTAATTTTGAGAACTCTACCTTAGCGCCTACCCCAGAAGATTTACAAATATTATTAAGGTCACTATACAGACCATCAGATATATCAGTTGAGGCTGAGGCATTTTTATTTATAAAGCTTACCAATTCTATTCTTGGAATGGGCACTGAAAATCGATCTATCAAATAATTAATGTGCTTTTTAGGAACATCAATCTTATTTTTTTTACAAAAAAGTCCTAAGGATGAATCGCCAATAGTTCCAGTTACATATATATTATCGTTTATTTTACTAGAGGACCTCTTAATAAATTTCTTATTATTTAAATTACCGAAAATTGTTAAAGACAAAACAGTGGTCTGAAGAGTCTTTGATGTGTCGCCTCCAATAAGATTTAAATTGTAAAACTCTAAGTCTGAGTCAAAGCCCTTCATAAATTTTTTTATCCATATTTCGTCAACATTCATTCCTATGGATAAATTTAATAAACAATATTTTGGATTTATACCCTTTGATATTATATCAGAAACATTTACTCTAATTAACTTTTTTGCAACTAAGGATGGGCTGTCATCAGAAAGAAAATGAACACCCTCACAAATTGTGTCAGTTGAGAATATTGAGTTATTTGCGTAACCAACATCATCCTTAAAGCTTAAAGAGAATTTTTTACCTTTCTTTTTTGAAGAAAGGTATTTTTCTATGAATTCAAATTCATTCATAATATTTAAATTTCGTTCTTTCTATTTATTCTAGCAATGGAATCCAAAATTGCATTAATAAAATTTGGCTCTTTGCTACTAAAAAAGGACTTGGATATATTAACATACTCGTTAATAGTCACTTTGGGGGGAACATCAAGACACTCTCTAATCTCATAACATGCAGATCTTAGTATAGCGCGAGAAACAGAATCTATTCTAGATAGAGCCCAGTTATTAAGATTATCCTCAATATCCTTATCAATTTCTTTCTGATGAAAGGAGACGCCGTTTAAAATCTTAATTAAATAGTCCTTATCAGAAACTTCATTTTTATTTAAACGCGATATTTCCTTTAAATATTCACCTGTTAGTCTTTTAATAACCGTCTTAGTATTTTTACCACTAGCTTCCATTTCAAATAGAATTTGAACACTTAAGAGTCTCGATGCAGATTTTTTTTTATGAGATTCTTTAGACAAAACTAAGAATTTCCCTTGAGTTTTACAAGGCTGTGGCAAGCAAGTGCAGCTTGGTATCCTTTATTTTCCTCACCTTTTGAAGACCTTTCAATTGCTTGACTTTCATTTTCAACTGTTAAAATACCATTACCTATAATAAGTGAGTAATTTAAGGAAAGGTCTGTGAGACCCCTTGAGGACTCATTGATGACTATTTCAAAATGACTTGTCTCCCCTCTAATTACACAACCCAATGCTACGTATCCATCGAATAGAGTATTATTTTTTTTATTGGAAATAATTTTAATAGCGCTTGAAACTTCTAATGCACCAGGGACAATAAATTTCTCATATCCAATATTGTTTTCTTCACAATATTTAATTGCACCTAAAAAGAGGCCATTGGATATTTTCTTATAATAATCAGAAACTATTATTGCCAAGCTATCTTTAATCATCCCCTTCAACCCCCTCTCCTAGCGGATGCCTGCTGGATATCCTTAAATCATAGCCTTCCAAATTTAATGGAATAGTATTGGAATCTGATATTAATTTCATTTTCTTAATACCAAGATCAATAAGAATCTGAGCTCCAACGCCATACTCCCTTAACTTACTTTCACTTTTGTTTTCTAGTTTTGAATACTTCTTAAGAAGATTTGAAATTGCACCCTCATTTGTATCTCGCACCATTATAAGAACACCCGAACCCATCTTATTGATCTCATTCATTGACCTTGGTATTAAATTTTTTCTTAATGGATTAACGCTTATTAAATCTTCAAATAAATTTATTGAATGCACTCTAACAGGTACCTCAAGCTTATTATTAATTTTTCCTTTAACTAAGGCAACATGTTCAACATTATCTAAATCATTTTGATAAATAATACACTTCCAGTCATCTCCAAATTCAGTTTCTATTTTTTCTTCATAAATCTTTGAAATGATATGATCATTATTAATTCTATAAGAAATTAGATCAGCAATTGTTCCAATTTTCAAATCAAATTTCTTTGCAAAGGTTATTAACTCTGGTAATCTAGCCATAGTACCATCATCATTCATGATTTCACAAATAACCCCAGAAGGATCTTTTCCAGCAAGTTTGGCAATGTCAACAGCCGCTTCTGTATGACCTGCTCTAACAAGGACGCCCCCTGCCCTCGCCTTAATAGGAAAAACATGCCCGGGTGACACTAAGTCTGAATCTTTACTATCCTTTGAAATGGCCTGCGCTATTGTTAAGGCTCTATCTTTTGCTGATATTCCAGTTGTTACACCCTCCTTAGCTTCTATAGAAACTGTAAAAGCAGTCTCATGACGTGATTTATTGTTAGAAGACATTAGTTTTAGCCCAAGCTCCTCAACTCTTTCTTCGGTCAATGTAAGGCAAATTAATCCACGCCCATTCTTGGCCATAAAATTAATAACTTCAAAATCAGCGTTTTCTGCTGGTATTACTAAATCACCCTCATTCTCTCTATCTTCAGCGTCCACTAGTATGAACATTTTCCCAAGAGAAGCTTCCTTAATAATCTCTTTGATCGGAGAAATATACTCTTCCATTATTTAGCTCTCCTCAAGCTGTCTTGATACATATCTAGAAAAAATATCAACTTCGGTATTAATTTTATTACCCACCTTCATATTCTTCCATGTTGTGTTGTTTTCTGTATGAGGGATAATATTAACAGAAAATTTATTCTCAAAAACTTCATTAACAGTTAAAGAGATTCCATCTAAGCAAATTGATCCCTTGTTTGCTATAAACTTTTTATATTCATTTGGATATTGAATTGTGATTACGTTACTGTTTTTATCTTTCTGTATTGAAACAATTTTTGATATAAAATCAATATGCCCTGTAACAAGATGACCACCCACCTCGTCTCCAAACCTTAAGCTTTTTTCTAGATTAATTAATTCACCTTTTATCCAATACTCAGCTGATGTTTTAGATAAAGTCTCATCAGAGATATCAACACAAAAATATGAATTATCATCATTCTTGCCCTTTTGAGTAACAGTCAAGCAAATGCCTGAGCAACAAATAGAAGAGCCTATATCGATCCTTTTATAATCAAAGGAGGTTACTACTTTCATTGTTTTATTGCCTGACTTTATAGATAAAATTTCTCCAACATCTTTAATGATTCCAGTAAACATATGATATATCCTAAATTACTTTAAAAATTTCTAACTTATTATTCTTAAGATTTATACTATCTTTTATTTTAAGTTTAGATTCTTTTTTGAGTTTATGTAGGTACCGGTCTCCGTATGAGAGTAATTTATTATTGCCACTCTCTTCATTTGCAATAAACCAATACACTAAGTTAACAAGGCCCTTGTCTAAAAATGAAGAAGATAACATTGAGCCACCTTCAATAAGAATACGATTAAGGCCTTTTATCCTAAGAATCTTCAAAGCAGAATTTAGATTAACAAAACCATTTTCCATTGCATCAACGCAAATGACCTCAACACCCTCATCCTCATACTGTAAGACCTTATCTTTATTATTTTTTAATTTAGATATAATGATAAGACCGGTTTGATCTGCGTTCTTAACTAACACCGAGTCCATAGGTGTGGTTAAGTTTGAGTCAATAACAACCTTTACCGGAGAACGATCCATTAAACCTGGCAACCTACAATCAAGACTGGGGTTATCTAACTTTACCGTATTAACACCTACAACAATTGCATCGTGATTTGAACGTAACATGTGGCCATAAGATCGAGATAACGAGTTTGTAATCCAGCTTTTTTTATCCACCGAAACGGTATCTCCATTTTGATAAGAGGCAACTTTCACATTTACTTCAGGGTTTAAACCTTTGATTGTTTGAGTAAATCCTAGCACAATATTATTAGCTATAGGTTCATTTACTCCCTCCTCAACAACCACCCCATTGTCTTTAAGGATTTTAATTCCACTGCCGTTTACCAAAGGATTTGGATCATTTGTTGCAATAACAACCTTAGATATTTGCCTTTTAATGAGCATGGCTGTGCATGAGGGGTTATTTCCTACATGAGAGCATGGCTCTAAAGTTATATATGCAACTGTATTAGGGGGTAATTTTTTAATTTTATTTAATGCAACAAATTCTGCGTGGGGTGATCCCCCTCTACCAGTCACACCATAGCTAACGATTTTACTATTTGAAACTAAAACACAAGCAACAGAAGGGTTTTTACCTGTCAGCCCTATATTACGTGCAGCCAACCTAAGGGCATAATTCATAAAAAAATTATCGTCATGACAAGAAAGAATCATTTCTTATAGCCTAAACTTAATTAGTTAATCGTCGTGAATAATACTAGAGGGGTTCCCAAGTTCACCAACGAAATCTTCAAAATCTTTGACTTCTCGAAAATTTTTATACACAGAGGCAAATCTTACATATGAAACCATGTCAACCTCTCTCAAGGCAGCCATAATTAAACTCCCAATTAAATTAGAAGGTATATCGGTTTCCCCAGTACTTTCAAGTTGGCGAACAATACCGCTAACCATTTTTTCGAGAACGTCTGGGTCAATTGAACGTTTTCTAACAGATATTTCAACAGACCTCATTAGCTTATCCCTATCAAAGGGAGCTCTTTTTCCAGACCTTTTTAATACAGTAAGATCTCTCATTTGAATTCTTTCAAATGTAGTAAACCGACCACCGCAAGCTAGGCATTGCCTTCTTCTCCTTATTGCGGAATTTTCTTCTGTTGGTCGGGAGTCTCTTACTTGAGTTTCTTGATTATTACAAAAAGGACACTGCATCAACTAGCCTCATAAATAGGAAATTTATCACATAGTTTTTCAACTTTATTTTTCACTCTTAACTCAACTTCCTCGACAGGATTATTGCCATTTAAAGAGATTGCATTTAAAACCTCGCAAATAAGCTTACCTACAATTTCAAATTCAGCCGCCTTAAAACCTCTTGTTGTGCAAGCTGGAGAGCCCAGCCTAATACCAGAGGTTATCATTGGCTTCTCTGGATCAAAAGGAACACCATTTTTATTACAAGTTATACCAGCTCTCCCCAAAGACTCTTCTGCTGTATTTCCCTTAATACCCTTGGGTCTTAAATCAACCAAGACAATGTGGGTGTCAGTACCTCCTGAAACTATATCGAAACCATCATTTTTTAAAGTTGATGATAGGGCCTTAGCATTCAAAATAACATTATTTGTATAAGCACTAAAATCAGGACGTAAGTTTTCACCAAAAGCTACTGCTTTTGCAGCAATTGTATGCATCAAAGGTCCGCCTTGAATGCCCGGAAATATAGCTGAATTAATCTTTTTTGATAACGACTCATTATTAGTAAGAATCAAACCCCCTCTTGGACCCCTCATAACCTTATGCGTTGTTGTTGTTGCAATATCAGCGTACGGAAACGGACTTGGGTGTGATTTTCCAGCAACAAGCCCAGAAAAATGAGCCATATCGACTAATAAATAAGCACCAACCAAATCAGCTATTTCCCTAAAATCAGAAAAGTTGATATGCCTTGGGTAGGCAGAACCACCTGCAATAATTAGCTTTGGCTTATTTTTTATAGCTAAATCCCTTACCTCCTCAATGTCTATGAGGCTATCAGATTTCTTAACCCCATAATGAATTGCATTGAACCACTTTCCAGATTGGTTTGGCTTTGCTCCATGAGTTAAATGACCGCCAGCTGCCAAACTCATGCCAAGAATAGTATCGCCAGGAGATAGGAGTGCTGTATAAACAGCTTGATTTGCTTGAGAGCCAGAATGAGGCTGAACATTTGCAAAATTTACTCCAAACAACTTACAAGCCCTATCGATGGCGATATTTTCAGCAATATCAACATACTCACACCCACCATAATACCTTCTTCCTGGATAACCCTCAGCATACTTGTTGGTCATTATTGAGCCTTGAGCCTCTAAAACTGATTTAGAGACAATATTTTCTGAAGCAATAAGTTCAATTTGTTTCTGTTGGCGGTTTAATTCCATAGACATAGCATTATGAATATCCTGGTCAGAAACACTTAAACTGTCACTAAAGAAACCAGCTGATTTAATATTTTCTATATTTTGATTCATTTGAAACTTTCGATCTGTTTATACTACATTTTGTATAAGTATTTTTAAATTAACACAAGTGATATGACTTTTACCATAAATTCTCTTCAATAAGAACTTTCTTTAAAAGAGATATTTTATCAGTCATAATGCCATCAACACCTCTTTTAATTAATATTCTCATTTCATCTTCATTATTTATAGTCCAAGCAATTACTCTCTGATTATTAGTCTTTAAATAATCAATATAGCTTTTATTCAATAGCCTTATCCCATATCTTTTAATTGGAAGCGATGCATAGGTGGACTTATAGTAATGATTAGCCGAAACAAAAGATAATGCTTTAGCTAATAAAATCTCCTTAGGTCCCATAGAAGTGTTTACAGATTTTCCTAGATTGTTACGAATAAAATCTATTCTTTTTTGAGAGAAGGAGCCAACGCAAACTCTTTCAACTATTGACCTGCTCTTAATTAAACTAATCAAAGGTTTAACTGTTTCATCAACCTTGCAATCAATATTAAAAAAGCAATTTGAAAATGAATCCAAAAGCTCCGAAAGTAAAGGAATTTCTTCACTGCCATCGATTTTAGCCTCCTTAACCTCACGTAAGTTAAGGTCCTTAATTAAACCAGTCTTATTGGTTACGCGATCCAATGAATTATCATGAAAGGCGATCAAGTAGCCGTCCTTTGTTAAATGAACATCTGTCTCTAGGTACCTATAGCCCATATCAACAGCATTTTTAAAAGATTTGTAGGAATTTTCTGGAGCAAATTCATTTCCGCCTCTGTGAGCAAAAGCTAAAAAATTTTCTTTTAAAAATAAATTATTATTCATTATATTCAACTATTTATAAAGATATACTAATTAAAAAAAGTATATTGAGTTTAATAAAAATTTTTTTTAATATATACAGATTCTTTTATTCTTCTGATAGAATATTAATAAATTAGGAGATAACTTAATTAATTATAAACTAACATACTTTGATAAAATAATTATTCGAAGAGTTTTGGCATCGATTTGTGATTTTTTAATCTGCCTTTTTTTAATTCTTATTACCTGGCTTACGATAACTATTGTTGATTTTTTTACGTTTGGTATTGTTGGAAAAGGCGCACCATTCATAGTTCCGATTACTTTAATAAGCTACTATTTATTTTCCCTGGGAAGTCAAAAAGGCATTACATTAGGAATGAGCCTATTTAAAGTTAATTTATTAGATAGTAAAAACCAGAAGTTAAATATAAAACAATTACTAATTTATAATTTATTATTCTTTTTGGTAATGCCAATTGGTATAATATTGCTAATTTCTATAATTTTTCCATTAGCAAATAAGAAAAGAAGGTGCCTACAAGATTACGTCCTTAACACTAAATTTATTTTAATAGATTAGGAATTTATATGGCTTTAATCGATTTATATATGTGGTTTATTTTTAGCCTTATATTTATAAGTGTTATATTCTTTTCTATTGAAAGAATACCGATAGAGATAACTTCTATTGGGATAATAACATTACTCGTCATAATATTTCAAAATAGCCCTTTTTTAGGTGTAAACTCAGGTATCCCGCTTTCTTTGGATGTGGTACTCAAGGGTTTTGCAAATCCAGCACTTCTTGCATTAATGAGCTTACTAGTGATTGGTCATGGTTTACTTATTACGGGAGCGTTAGAGAATATAGCGGTTTGGGTATCTGGCGATAAGTCGAAGAATACGCAAATTAAGTTTTTATCGGTAATGTTCTTAGTGTTTATCTTAAGTGCCCTATTAAACAATACGCCTATAATTATTATGTTTATCCCAATAATACTTTCCTTATGTAAACAGCTCAAGAGGTCAGAAAGATTAATTCTTATACCGCTGTCATATGTCTGTATTCTCGGAGGGATGACAACCCTTATCGGGTCATCTACCAATTTACTTGTGTCAGGCTCAGTTTTTTCAATCTTAGGCAAAGAAATAGGTTTTTTTGATTTTGCAAAACAGGGTATATTTTTAGCATTGATAGGTTTTTTTTATGCCACGTTTATACTGCCCTTAATATTAAAATTTTTTAATAGTGGGGAAAATGAAGAGACCGACAACATCAACGATGACGGAAAGCAATACCTAGTTCAGGTAGAGATAGCTAAAGATAATCCACTTCTAGGGAAAACATTTATATCAGGGCTACTTCCAGGGTTAGAATCTTGTACTATTAGATTAATTACTAGAGATAACGTAAAACTAATACCTCCTTTTGATGACCTAACGATCAAGAATAACGATCAATTGACAATCACAATTACCAAAGGGAACTTAACGGATTCTTTAAAAAGAAATGATCCTATTTTTCAAACTTTAAATACAGTAGAGCTGTCGTCAAAGACTGAGATGATGCTTGAAGCATCAATAACTCCTGGATCATTTTTAATTGGGAGGACATTAAGTCAAACAAATTTCGAAAATGATTCAAATTGCAGTGTTATTGGTATACAGAGAAACAGAAATGCTGACCGAGAATCGTTACAGAACTTAAAGCTTAACGCTGGTGATAATTTTCTTTTAAGAGGATCGGAAGAATCACTTAGATCACTTAGGGGCATTAAGGATATATTTCCAATAGAGTGGTCTGCAATATATCTACCATCAAAGCATCTGGCTGTTAGGGCAAGGCTAATATTCCTTTTAACGATTTTCTTAGCCTCAACAGGACTATTTAATATAGCTGCCGCAGCCGTAATGGGCGCAACCTTAATGCTTATTTTTAAAGTTATTAGCGTAAGGGATGCTATATCTGCACTAGACCTTAGGATATACCTGCTTGTTGCATCGACCATCATGCTGTCAATTGCATTGCAAGAAACTGGAGGGGCAATGTTTATATCCGACACCATTATTGAAACTACATCAGGCCTAGGAATTACCTCAATCCTATCAATTTTGTTTCTAACTGTAGCAATAATAACTAACTTTATAAGCAATAACGCTACAGCAGTATTATTTACACCGATTGCAATAAGCATGTCCTTGGATCTAAATATGCAGCCTGAACCATTTATTTATTGTGTATTATTTGCAGCTAATTGTTCGTTTGCAACCCCAATTGGATATCAAACAAACCTAATGGTCATGGGTCCTGGTAATTATAAATTTAAAGACTTTCTAATTTCAGGAATACCTCTGATTTTAATAATTTGGGTATCCTATAGTTTTATGATTAATTATTTTGGTATTTAGATTGATGAACAAGCTAATAAATGATTATAATTTTTATTTATCGAATACTGAGGCATGCTCTTATATTGAGAATAACGAAGAAAGAAAAATTTTTACAGTTATCGACAGCCCCATAAAGCTAGATGATTATGAATCACTGATACAATTCGGATTTAGAAGAAGTAATAATATCCTCTACAATCAAATTTGTGATGGATGTGACTCATGTAAATCAATAAGGATAAATTCAAAAACACACACCTCAACTAAAAGTCAAAAAAGAATTCTTAAAAAAAACTATAATCTTTTTCAAAGAACACAAAAAAATAAAGCATCTCTTGCACAATTCAACTTATTTAAGAAATACCTAAAGTTTAAGCATGAGGAAAGTGATATGAATAAAATGAATTATACTGATTATAAAAAAATGCTCGAGGCTCCAGGGGTTAATACAAAAGTTTATGAATATTACCATCAAGACAAATTGGTGGCTTGTGTGATATCAGATCTTTTAAATGATTCTATTTCTATGGTTTATTCATTTTACAGTAATGATTACTTAAAAAATTCTATTGGAAAATTTTTGATTTTAGATCATTTTAATTTAGCTAAAGAATTAAGAAAAAAATTTGTATATCTTGGGTATTGGGTGGAAGGATCAGAAAAGATGAATTATAAAAGTAAATTCAATTCGTCTGAAGTGCTAATTAATAATCAATGGAAAAATATTTAATAGTCAGGAAGATATTATGAAAAATAAAACTAAAAAATTTGGTAGAAGAGACTTTCTGTTAGGTAGTGGGTCCTCACTTTTATTAGCAACCTCTCTATCAACGCCAGCAATTTCAAAAAATATTAGAAGATTAAATATGGTTACGACTTGGCCGAAAAATCTACCTGGCCTAGGAACATCTCCTGAAAGAATAGCGATGAGAGTTAAAGAGGCTACAGAAGGTCGTCTAGATATTAAAGTCTATTCTGCTGGTGAATTAGTGCCTGCCTTTGGAGCCTTTGACGCTGCCTCAAGTGGTCTTGCTGATATGTACAATGGAGCAGAGTATTACTGGCAAGGTAAAAATATTGGTTTTAATTTTTTTACCGCAGTTCCCTTCGGAATGACGGCTAATGAATTAAATGCTTGGATTGATCATGGTGGCGGTCAAGAGCTATGGAATGAGTTAGCGAGTGATTTTAACGTTATATCTTTTCAGTCTGCAAATACTGGTGTTCAAATGGGAGGATGGTTTAATAAGGAAATAAATTCAATCGATGATCTTAATGGTCTAAAAATAAGAATGCCAGGTCTTGGTGGCGAGGTTTTAAGAAAGGTAGGGGCTGCAGCGGTAGCAATACCGGGCGGTGAGATATTCTCAAGCTTAAAATCGGGTGCAATTGATGCCACAGAATGGGTTGGGCCTTGGAACGACTTGTCTTTAGCATTTTATCAAGCAGCAAAATATTATTATTGGCCTGGATTTCATGAACCAGGAGCAGGATTGGCAACTGGAATAAATCTAGATACATGGAATTCCTTTTCAAGATCTGAAAAATCAATAGTTAGACAAGTCTTAGCTTACGAAAATACATATACTCTTGCAGAGTTTAACCATCACAATGCTATTGCTTTAGATACCTTAATAAACAAGCATAATGTTCAAATGAGAACATTCTCACCAGAGATTATGAGTACATTAAAAACAATTTCAGAAGATGTGATTGAGGATGTTTCAACCCGTACGGAAATTTCAAAAAAGATATACCTATCATTCAAAGAATCCCTCAAAAGACTTAATAAATGGTCTAGTAAATCTGAACAAGCCTTCATGAAAGCTAGAGGATAAATGATATTTTTATCAAAAATTTCTAATTTTTTTGAGAATACCAATGAATTCATAGGAAAGAATGTTTCATGGTTTATTATCCTTATGGTGCTGGTACAATTAGCTATAGTTATGGCTAGATATATCTATGGTATTGGTTTTTTAAAACTTCAGGAACTTCTAATTTACCTTCATGGGTCGTTATTTACTCTTGCAGCTGGCTATACTCTGTTAAAAGATGAGCATGTAAGGGTTGATTTAATATACCGCGGGGCATCTAAAAAATATAAATCAATAATCAATATTTTTGGTTCAATTTTTTTCTTAATCCCCTTTTGTTTGGTGACTTTCTCAACAAGCTTACCTTACGTAAGAAGATCTTGGAAAATTCTTGAAGGGTCTCCAGAAACAAGTGGTTTAAATGCTGTTTATATTCTTAAGACTGTGCTGGTAGTGTTTCCGATACTACTTTTAATACAGTCTTTTTCATTAATTTATAAAAACTTTATAATTTTATCCGAGAAAAAAGTTGATTGAACATTTAGATCTTTTGATGTTTGCGTTTGCCTGTTTTGTACTAATACTAGGCTATCCCGTTGCCTTTTCACTGGCGGGTTCAGCAATCATATTTGCTTATATTGGTGATTATTTTGATGTTTTCCCTATACAGTTTATGAGGGCAATCCCTCAAAGAATTTTTGGTACCATGACAAACGAGATACTTATGGCCGTACCATTATTTATCTTCATGGGAACAATGTTGGAAAAATCAAAAGTTGCCGAAGAGCTTCTAGAGAACATGGATCGAGTGTTTCGTAAGGTTCGAGGTGGACTTGGTATATCGGTTTCTATTGTAGGAGCTTTACTTGCTGCATCAACTGGTATTGTAGGAGCAACAGTAGTAACAATGGGCCTGCTCTCTTTGCCAACAATGCTAAAAAAAGGATATGATCCTAAAATAGCGACTGGAACTGTTGCTGCCGCTGGAACATTGGGACAAATAATTCCTCCATCAATTGTTTTAGTCCTACTTGGTGATGTACTATCAAATGCATATCAAAAATCACAATTAGATATGGGTGTTTTTTCACCAGAAACCTTATCAGTTGGAGATTTATTTGCAGGAGCCTTAATACCAGGCCTTCTTCTTGTTTTCTCATATATCATCTATCAGATAGTAAAGTCTTATACTGATCCATCATCCATCCCCCCTGTATCAAAAGAGGACTACAAAGGAGGTGAAGCAAAAAATATTCTGTTCGTTCTTTTCCCACCTTTATTTCTTATAATATCAGTTCTCGGTTCTATTTTAACTGGCTTTGCAACACCCACAGAGGCTGCTTCAGTTGGAGCAATAGGTTCCATCTTACTAGCAACCTATAAAACCTCTGGCAATAAAACCTGGCCGATAGTCTCAACTGTAATATTTATAATTTTAATCATTTCGTCAGTATTTTTTGACCTAAGAATGAATAGAGAAAGTATAAGCTCCCTAAACTCTTCGGTAATTGCTTTTTCATTAATACTTGTATTGCTATTTTCTTTTTCAATTATTAAATGCCTGAAAGATTTGTACAATAATAATGTCTTATCTGAAACTGCTTATTCCACTACAAAAATTACATCAATGGTTTTTATTATACTTATTGGTGCAACCTTTTTTAGTTTAGTTTTTAGAGGGTTAGGTGGTGATGAGACTATTGAAAGGCTACTCCTATCAATACCCGGGGGTGTAATTGGAGCTGTTGTGGCTGTAATGATTACAATGTTTATACTTGGATTCTTTCTTGATTTTATAGAAATTACTTTTGTTGTTGTGCCAATAGTGGCACCAATTCTTTTCAAAATGGGGATTGATCCAGTTTGGCTCGGCGTAATGATGGCTATTAATTTACAAACAAGTTTTTTAACTCCTCCGTTTGGATTTGCCTTGTTTTATTTAAGAGGTGTAGCTCCAGATTCAATTAAAACAATTGATATATATAAGGGAGTTATTCCATTTATATTCATTCAATTATTAATGCTAATCCTCCTTTCAATATTTCCGATAATAGCGACATGGTTGCCAAGTAAGATTCTTTAATCTAACCTGGGGAAACCTTTTGGAACAAGACGGCCAGATTGAGCTCTTTTCCCAATCCATTCAGTAACATCTGAAAAGACCCTTTTTCTTCCTCCACTATCTTCAATAATAAGTCCATTTTCCAAGTCAAAGGTTTCAACAAACAAAACGCCAGATTCTTTATATTTCTGTAACCTAACGCCCTTGCCTCTCGACATAACCGGAAGATCTTCAATTAAAAATATTAACATTTTTTTATTTTCACCAACAATAGCAAGATGAGATCCATTAACTTTTTTACAAACCACAGATTTTTCATTTATTTTAGTATTCAAAACAGTCTTGCCAGATTTACGATTTGATAGCATATCTTCATGGCAGGCAACAAAGCCATTACCAGAAGATGAGGATAAAATAACTCTTTCACCTTTTTTATATGAAAAAATACTTATTGCATTACACCCATCATCAATATCAAAGATAATATTTAGCGGATTCCCGTGACCTCTCCCGGAGGGTAAATCAGAAGCATTAATAGTATATGCTTTTCCATTTGAACAAAAAATAATTATCTTATCATTACTGATGGCATCAAGACTTATAAATAGTGAATCTTCATCCTTAAACTTCAAATCACCCAAGTCTTCAACACTACCTTTTAACGATCTAATCCAGCCCTCCTTTGATAAAATTATTGATATTGGCTCACTTGGTGCCTCATAATTATTTTTGTAAGTAATCTCTTTCTCAATTAACTCAATATTTGTTCTTCTCTCTCCAAGAAGTGAGTTTTTTGCATATTTCTTTTTTAAAATCTTTATTTCTTCAGCGATATAACCCCATTGCTCATCGTTTGAGTTTAAAAGAAATTCTAGATTATTTTTTTTATTATTAAGGTCGTTAAACTCATTTTTAATTTTTATTTCCTCAAGCTTTCTTAAGGATCTTAGGCGCATATTTAAAATAGATTCTGCCTGAAATTCAGATAATTCAAATCTTGCAATAAGCTCTTTCTTGGGATTATCTTCTTCGCGAATAATAGAAATTACCTCATCCATATTAAGGTAAGCAATCAGAAATCCTTTGAGGGCTTCTAACCTTTCATCAATTTTATCTAATCGAAAATTAGATATATTAACCAAAACCTCCTTGCGATGATCAAGCCAGGAAAGCAAAAGGTCTCTTAATCCATGAACAATTGGTATATTGTTACTTAGGGCATTTAAATTAACTGAAAATTTAGTTTCCAGGTCAGATAAAAGAAATAAACTATCCATTAAACTGTCAGCATTAATTTCTTTATTTTTGGGAATTAGAATAAGTCTAATATCCTCGGCAGACTCGTCCCTAACATCATCAAGCATTGGTAGCTTTTTATCTATCACTAGTTGTGCAATTTTCTCTATTAACTTTCCCTTGCTTACTTGATAAGGAATTTCAGTTACTACAATCTTCCATAAACCCCTTTTCTCGTTCTCAATATTCCATTTTGACCTTATCCTGAAGCCACCCCGACCTGTTTTATAGGTTTGAATGATATTCTCCTTAATATCGAGTACTTGGCCGCCTGTAGGAAAATCTGGTCCTGGGATAAATTCAAATAACTTCTCATAACTTGCATTTCTGTGTTTAATTAAATACAGGGATGCATTACATAATTCCTCAACGTTATGTGGCGGAATTGATGTTGCCATTCCAACCGCAATTCCTGATGAGCCATTTGCTAATAAATTAGGAAAATTTGCAGGTAGGACGATGGGCTCTTTATCAACCTCATCATAAGTTGATCTGTACTCAACAGCATTCTCCTCTATTCCATCCAACAGAAGCTCTGAAACGGCAGTAAGCCTAGCCTCCGTATAACGCATAGCTGCAGCATTATCACCATCAATATTACCAAAATTACCCTGCCCATCAATCAATGGCCATCTAACTGAAAAACTTTGAGCAAGGCGGACAAGGGTATCATAAATTGCCTGGTCTCCATGTGGATGAAAACGACCCATAACATCGCCAACGACTCTTGCAGATTTTTTAAATGACGATGTCGGCTTAAGATTAAGTTGATGCATTGCGTAGAGTAGTCGCCTATGCACAGGCTTAAGTCCATCCCTTGAATCTGGAAGAGCTCTATCCATAATAGTTGTCAAGGCATATGCTAAATAACGCTCTTCCAAAGCATCAATAAGCTCAATATCCTGATATTGATCAATAAGTTTCATTTACTGCCCATTAAATTTATATAACAAAAGATTCACTCTTCAAGTAATCTACTAGCCTTGATCGCGATGATGAAAGATTCTTTCCATGTTGTGAATACACTCTTTTAATTAAAAAGTATTCAGTAAGATTGAGGCCATCTAAAAGGTCACATTTTGAAAATGTGGTGATTTTTTTTTGATTTAAAAATTCTGGAAATTTTAATAACCTATCCTCCCAGCCCTTAGCAGCAGAAGAGCTGACAACTCTTCCTGATTTTGGAGAAACCCAAGACAAATCATTAGTCGAGCCATTTACAGCACAAGATGATAAATCAAGTCCATATCCCATTTTTTCTATAAATAATAATTCAAATTTTATATAGAGTAATGGCCATATTACTGCATCTTCCAGGCAATCTAGAAGCTCTTCGAGTAAGGTAAACAGATCGTTGCACTCCTCTCTCTCTGGAAATATATCCACTAAAGAACAAATTGAATTTAAAACCTCAAGGCTTACAGGACTATTAAGGTAATTAGAGCTTCGAGATTTAATTAACTCTGTATTAAAAAACCCTAAGTGTTCAGAAAGTCTTGCTCTCCAATTTACAGACAAAGTATTACCAGGAATATTCACACCACTAGTCCCTTGATTTTTCTTTATTCTAAAAAGACCAGAGTAAATGCCGGAATTTTTAGTTAATATTTTCATTATATTTGTACTGTCAGAGAATTTTTTAACGCTTATAACTATACCTTCGTCAGTTAGGTCCATTCTAAGTCTCTTTTTTATCTAAATAGTTTAGTCCTATTTTCTCGTAATGCTCTTCCTGTTCAACCCAGTCTTTTTTAAATTTAACATTTATCTTTAAATTAATTTTTGTATCAACAATTTTTTCTAAATCTATTCTCGATGCAATCCCAATGGTTTTTATCATTTTACCGCCCTTCCCCAATATGATTCCAACATGGTTTTTTCGACCAACAAAAATAGTTTGCTCAACAGTTATTGATTTATTTCTGTTTTGTGTCCAGGATTCTGTCTCAACGGTTGAAAGATAAGGAACCTCTTCGTGAACAAAAAGAAAAATCTTCTCTCTTGTAATTTCCGAGGCCATACGAGACATTGAGGTATCTGCAATTTGATCCTCCGGATAAAGCCAAGGGCCATCTGAAGATTCATTACAAGTAATTTTTAAGAGATTCTCAACGCCATCCCCGCTTTCTGCTGAAATTAAAAAAGTTTCTTTAAAACTTATCATATCATTAAATTTTTTTACTTTTTCAAGCAAGTATGACCTTTGAATTAAATCAATTTTATTAAGTATTAAAAAAACTTTATCCTTATACCTTTCAATTTCTTTTAAGAAAATAGGATCAAAATCAGATAAAGATTTTTTACAATCAATTAGCAGATATATTAAATCCACATCACCCAGGACACTAAAGGCGTTTTCTAGCATAGCTTTTTCAAATTTAGTTCGAGCATCAAATATGCCAGGCGTATCAATAAATACCATTTGAATGTTGTCAATTATCCTCAATCCCCTTAATCCAGACCTTGTAGTCTGAGCCTTATGGGTAACAATTGATAATTTTTCGCCAATAATATTATTAAGGAGGGTTGATTTTCCTGAGTTAGTTGGACCAACAATACCTATTATTATATTTTTTTTATTCATTATATTTAATAATTGTTAACATTTGTGTTGCACTATTCTTTTCGGCATCTTGTTTGGTCTTTCCCTTAGCCGTTACCAGGTCATAGCCATCCACCTTAAGCAGGACAGTAAATTCAGGATTATGGTCTTTACCGGAGGTGGTTAACAGCTCATACACGGGCAAACCTTTTTTTAAAGAAAGGACAATTTCTTGTAACTCACTTTTTGGATTTAATATTTTTTTTGAAAGATTCTCATGACTTAGAAAATCAGACCATAATCTCAATACAGCACTTTTAGCATTATTGTAATCAGAATCAATAAAAATTGCTCCAATTACAGCCTCTAAAACATTAGATAAAATAGAATCTCTTGGCCCCTTCTTAGAAAATTCAGATTTACCAATTATAATAAAATTTTCTAAATTTATTTTTTTTGCAACATCTACACATGAGCTTCTTTGTACCAAATGATTGTAATGTTTCGATAACTGGCCCTCCTTAAAGTCATCAAATTCTAAATACAGTTTCTCAGAAATTATCAACCCTAAGACTCTGTCACCTAAAAACTCCAACCTCTCCATGTTAAAATCCTTACTGCCTTTCGAACTAGGGTGTGTCAAAGATTGATTCAATAACACTTTGTTATCGAATGAGTAACCTAGAATTTCTTCTAACAATTCAAGATTCGGTATTTGTTTTTTAAAATTCATTTAATCCTTTGAAAAATTCTACCCCATTCTACTGAGGTTTTGCAATTAGGCCGAGAAAATTTTTTCCAATTCCAAGAAAAGAATATTATCTCTGCCCGCCCAACCAAATTATCAAAAGGAACAAAACCTACGGATTTTAGGTACCTGCTATCTTGAGAATTATCACGATTATCACCCATCATAAAAAAGTGTTTGTCAGGCACATTATAGACACGAGTGTTGTCAGCATAAGATTCTATTTTAGAGTTTAGTACCTCATAAGACCTCCCATTGGAAAGAGTCTCTGAAAAAACTTCCAAGTTTTCACTCCTACAGCCAAGAGATTTTTCTTTACGATTAATAAGGTTATTATCATTAAAGGTACCGACTTTTTTATAGCTTAGTTTCTCATTGTTAACAAAAACTTCCCCACCTATGATTTGTATTTTATCACCCGGAAGACCAATAACTCTTTTAATATAATCAGTCCTTCCGTCGCTAGGAAGCTTGAAAACTACAACATCCCCTCTTTTGGGAGAAGATTTAAAAATTCTTTTAGGAATAATAGGGATACTAAAAGGAAGGGAATGCTTTGAATACCCGTATGCATATTTTGAAACAAAAATATAATCACCAACAAAAAGATTCTTTAGCATAGAGCCTGATGGAATATTATAACTTTGAAAAAGAAATGCTCGAAAAATTAATGCAATTAATAAAATCCAAAAAAATGAAATTAAAAAATTATCTTTTTTCTTTAAAACTTCGGTCATTTCAAGCCCTATGAATTAATTAATCTTTAACGCTTCAATAATTACAACCGCTTGAGCCCAAGGAAAATCGTCAGAAATTGAAACAGAAATATTCGCGTAATAATTTTTAGGTATTATTACATTAAGTCGCTTCTTAGCACCACCGGTTAATTCAATACCGGGTTGACCAGTTTTTTTATTAATAACTCCAATATCACGCCAAAAAACACCGTTGCGAAAACCTGTTCCAAGAGCCTTTGCGCAGGCCTCCTTAACGGCAAACCTTTTAGCATAAGATTCCGTTCTTTTTAATTTATTTTCAGATTTAAGAATTTCATTTTCTGTATAAATTCTATTTATAAATCTTACTCCAAATCTATCTAGAGTTTTTTTAATCCTCCGAATATCAATTAAATCGATACCATTTCCAATAATCACTTTTTATCTCCAGGATACCTTCCTTGATACATGGACTTTTTAAGGTCCGAAATAGCAGAACCCAAACCCTTAAACAAAGCCTCGGATATTATAAAAAAACCTATATTAAGCTCTTCGATATCATTGATTGAACTTAAAGTTTTTGATGTATCGTAATTTAACCCATGACCGGCATGCACCTCTAAGCCACTTTGATTGGCAATTCTGGAAATATCCTTAATCTTTAAAAACTGATTCTCACAAGATTCCTCATTTCTTTCAAAAGCCCCGCAATAAGACCCGCAGTGAATTTCTATACAATCGACACCTAGCTTTATACAGCTCTCTAGTTGTTGTTCGTCAGGATCGATAAAAAAAGAAGTCCTTATTCCGGAATCTTTTAATGGATCAATAATTTTCTTTAATTGATTGTGCTTACCAAGAACATCCAAACCGCCCTCTGTTGTCAATTCCTCTCTTTTCTCTGGAACAATGCAGCATGAAAACGGTTTGACCATTAATGCTATTTCAAGCATTTCATCTGTTGCAGCCATTTCTAAATTTAATTTACCTGGAAAATTAACAACAATTTTTTCTATATCCTGATCCCTAATATGTCTTCTATCCTCTCTTAGATGAGCCGTAATTGAATCAGCACCCGAATCCAAAGCTACTTCAGCAGCTTTTACGATATCAGGAAAATATTCATCTCTAGCATTTCGCAATGTAGCAACATGGTCAATATTAACACCTAGCCTAATAATATTATCTCTATTCAATTATTCACCCTTTCTTGATCTATTGTTTCTTAAAATAAGTATTAGGTATTTTATAAGAAAATAACTAACAAGAGCAAATAAAAACCCTAGAATTAATCCTCCGAAAAACAAAGGAAGGAAAACTAGCTTAATGGTCATAAAGAAATCTGTTTTAAAAAAATTAATGAATTAGATTTATTATGATCTAGTGATTGCCTGTTTAATAAAAAACTTCCAATTCCGATTGAAGCTAAA
>Ga0209709_10000346_pt1 | contig 43882 bp, 37 predicted proteins | sample ArcticOcean_MG_C_2_FD_187435 | JGI IMG/M metagenome (GOLD analysis project Ga0209709, IMG submission 187435) | Marine microbial communities from western Arctic Ocean - ArcticOcean_MG_CB4_136 (SPAdes) (version 2) | ecosystem: Environmental > Aquatic > Marine > Oceanic | place: Arctic Ocean... | reverse complement strand
CCCAAGAATTAATAAAATATAAAATAACAGAATATTTCTGTCATATTTTGATGTTTTAGGCAAATATATACTTGTATTTAAAGTATAATTTTCTCTAAAATAAATTGATAGCTAAGAAAATAATGGGTGACAGACATGCCCCCATTATTATCAATATAATAATTGCTAAGAATATCCTCTTCATTACTGCATGGAGCAGCTTTTGGGTACAGCATGGTTATCAACGTTTTCCATTACCTGAACAATACTTTCACCACCTGCAACAGCAAATTTAAGACCATCAACACAGTAAGTGGTAACACCTTTATCAGAATAAAGAGTTTTTACATGCGCATGGACATTAGTTGATAAAAAACTTGAGACCATTACGGCCAATAAGGCTACTTTTTTCATTTCATTCTCCTAAACTATAGAATTAATTGATTCATACTTTATTTAAAGTAAGATTTTAAATATGCGCAAAGAAATAATAATAATAAATTAAATACTTTCTAGCCAATTATTGAAAAAGCTGTCCTGGCCTTGAGAAATTTTTAAAAATCTTTGCTTTAATTTATCTGTTAAAGCTCCAATAGCCCCACTACCAATAGGGTTGTTGTCTATTTTGATGACTGGGCAAACAAGGTGGGAAGATGAAGTTATAAAAACTTCTTTAGCATTTTCTAATTCTGAAAGAGGTATTCTTTCTACTTTGGTTTTAATACCTTCATTATCGGCAATATCAAGAATACTTTTTCTTGTAATCCCATAAAGAACTTCTTCTTCGGGAGCGGTCAATAAAACATTATCTTCATTTACCAAAAAGACATTGGAGGTCGGGGCCTCAGTAATAAAACCATCCTCATCCGTAAGTATAATCTCATCATAACCATTCTTTCTTGCCTGCCACTTAGCCATCATTGATGATGTATAGTTCCCAGCGATTTTTATCTGAGGAGGAATGATATCAGGCCTTCTTTGATGCTTTTCTTTCTCTAACCAAACGCTTAACTCTTTTGATGAATGAAAAGGTTGTGTATGTTTAGATGCAATATCTGCTAGAGGCTCGTATGCTGCAATGGCAACAGTTGAAAAAGAATCTTGAGGCACAACATCAATTTCAATGGATGCTATATAAACACTTATTTTAACAAATTTACTTCCTGGATTCTTTGTAACAGTATCTTTTATTGCCACATGAATATCCTCAGAAGAATAGTCTAGAGAAATCCCAGCTGAAGCGCATGATGTAAAGAGTCTATCAATGTGATCTTTGAGGCGAAAGAGAGAGACCACCCCTTCATTTTCGAAAATCGGAATAAATCCAAAAATAAGCGATCCGCGTTGATGCGAATGAGAAAGAATATGAACTTGAGCGTCTTCCCAGTTAACATAATCTCCGTTCATCCAAATTTTTCTTTGCAAATACTTTCCCCTTCGTTAAGAATCAAATTTTAACTTAACCTAAAAATATTATGTTTCAAATTCTTATAAATTCTTGGATTGGTATTGGTGTTATAACCTTTTTTATTCTTCTTTTTATAAGCGCGCCTTATGGACGACATTTAAGGTCTGGATGGGGTCCTCTTCTTCCAAAAAGACTTGGGTGGATACTCATGGAAACCCCTGCTCTTTATGTCATGTGGTTGTTTTATTTTATTTATGGCGGGTTTAATAATATTGTTCTTATTGTCTTTCTGGCTCTTTGGTCCATTCACTATACAAACCGAAGTATTATATGGCCTTTCTTAATTGATAAAAATGGATCTATGCCATTAGTAGTTGCCCTTCTAGCCTTTATATTCAATATCTTTAATGCATCTTTTCATGGTTATTGGTTCTTATTGATGGACAATCAATATGATAGTTCTTGGCTTCTAACTCCAGCTTTCTTAATAGGCTTATGTATTTTTCTTTTTGGTATGATTATCAATATTCATTCCGATAAAATCTTATTAAAATTATCCAAACAAAAAAATGGTTATCAAATTCCTTACGGAGGATTTTATAAATGGATATCAAGTCCAAACTATTTTGGTGAAATAATAGAGTGGATTGGATGGGCAATAATGACATGGAGCTTTTCAGGTTTTGTATTTGCTCTATGGACAACCTTTAATCTTTTTCCAAGAGCCCTTAAGCATCACTCATGGTACAAAGAAAAATTCGATGATTATCCAAAGGAACGTAAGGCAATTATTCCAAAAATTTTATAATTAACCACCTGATGGGGTTGTAATATCGTCATCATCAATAGGAACCCAATCCTGCTGCTTAACCCACTCACTGAATGTTGTTAGTTTTATTGGAATCTCTTTAAGAACTTCATTCATATCAACTTCAAAAGGATTTAAATCATCAGTATTGTCATTATTATATTCATAAAACCCTTGCATAGCAGCAATATAATCCTCTCTTCCAATATCACTAACACCTTCAAAAATATCTGCCATTCGAATAGCAAATTCATTTGGAGTTAAGGTTTTTTGCTTGATTGATCGGCCAAGATGTCCTGATAAAGTATCTGCAATCCTTTGCGGTGTTAGAACTTCAGGGCCTCCAATAACCATTGCTCTTCCTATTAAGTCATCACGCTTTAAGGCTGCTACCATAAATTTAGCAACATCATCAAGGCAAATCCAGTTTGCTTCAAGTCCAGCTTTGTGAGGATAAGCAAATTCATTTTTTTCTAGAATATCGTTCCTTGCCCATTTTGTAAGAGTATTATCCATAAATAACACTGGTCTAAAAATAGTTGTTCGAGCTCCTCCTTGCTTTAAAGCTCTCTCCGTAGCTAAAACACGGTCATAATTATACTGCCCTATTTCTTCATCAGGAGCGTAAGCCGCAGTTTGATATACTAAACGAACATCAGCCCTAGCTGCAGCTGCGCCAACGGCAGCACAAAAATCTATCATTTTTGTTACTTGCTCAAAGGAAGGCTTATTATAAAAAGCAGCTTCTGAACCAGCTATCGCATCGTCAAGGCTTTGTGGATCGTTATAATCTGCTGAAACTTCTGTTACGTTACTGTCAGAAAATACACCTTTTTTTCGAGTAATCGCTCTTACCTTATAGTCAGCTAATAAAAGTTGCCTTACTTGAGCTTGCCCCATTCTTCCAGAGGCACCAAAAACTGTTACGGTTGTCATAAAAATTCCCTTTATTTAGTTATGCTTATTTTCAAGAACTTACTAATTTGATCCTAACTTAACAAGCCATTTAGGAGTTATTTTCATAAAAAAGACTAAAACTTTATAAAACCAACCATTAATAATAATGTCTTTTCCTGACATTGAGGCAGCGTAAGATTGCTCAACAACTTTTCTTGAATCCATCCACATAAAAGACGGAATAGAGCTTTTAAATTCACCCATATCTTTGTGAAATTCAGTATGCGTAAAGCCAGGGCATACTGCACAAGAATATATGTTCCTAGATTTATATTCATTATGTATCATCTCTGAAAACTTAAGAATCATCAGTTTAGTTGCAATATACATTCCTCCTGAATTTGTATAAGGAGCAAATGCGGCAACAGATGAAATATTAATAATCCTCCCATACTTTTCTGCAAGCATACTGGGTAAGAGTAGCCTTGTTAAAGCTATGGCTGAGGTTGATAAAACATTAATAAAGGCATTATGCTTTTCCCAGGATAATTTATCAAATTCTCCAACCAGTCCATAACCTGCATTATTTATTAGAATGTCAATTTTCACATTATTTTCATTACAGAAACTAAAAATTTTGGACGGGGCATCTTGCTTCCCAAGGTCAGCGGAAATAATTAAAATATCTACCTTATGTTTTTCAATAAGATCAGCTGCAATTAATTTTAAATTATCCTCCCTTCTCGCAGTTAAAACTAGGTTATAACCTTTCTCGGCATAAAGATTTGCAAAATCCTTGCCTAAGCCAGAAGAAGCGCCCGTTATTAGTGCAGTTTTATTCATCAGGAAGAGCAAATGCCATAAGGTGATCGGAGGCAGGTGTTCCGATAGCCCAATGACCGCCGGCTGCAATTATAACAAATTGACGACCATTTTTATTTTTATATGTCATGGGTGTTGCGTGACCACCTGTCGGAAGTCTAAATTTTGCCAACTCATCACCAGTCTCGGTACTAAACGCCCTTAGATAATGATCGCTTGTCGCTGCGATAAACACTAACCCGGATGCCGTTACTGTTGGACCTCCAATATTTGGAGCACCTTTAATCCAGTGAAATGGAAAAGGAGCAAGATCCTTTGATGTTCCCAATGGAACATTCCACAAATGATCCCCTGTATCCAAGTCAATTGCTGTTAAAGTACCCCACGGAGGCTCTGTACAAGGAACTCCCAAAGGAGAGAAAAATCCCATAGATCGTAAATTACAATATGGCGCTCCTTCATTTGGCTCTATATTTGTAAACCTTTCTTGAGTTCTATTAACCGAGAGTTCTTTAAGAGATTTTTTACAATCTTCACGAGGAACCATGACAATTAAACTTGCCATATTATTAGTATTAACAACCATGATATTTCTTTCAGGGTCAATTGCCGGCCCGCCCCAATTATTTCCACCAACCCCACTTGGGTAATGAATACTTCCCTGAAGTGATGGTGGTGTGAAAAGACCCTCATTTCTTAATTTTTTAGCAGTTCTTTTGCAATGACCACGATCCCAAAAAGTGAAACCAAATGCTTTATCAGGATCAAAATATATCGGATTAAGTGGTGCTGGCTTAGTTGGAAAAGGTTGAGTTTTAGAAACATAATCACCCTCTACAGCACCTTGCGGAACCTCCCTTTCCTCAATAGGAAAAATGGGTTCACCCGTTTCTCTATTCAATAAAAAAACAAGGCCAGTTTTTGTTGTTTGCGCCAATGCTTTAATTATTTTTCCATCGCGTTCAAATTCATAGAAAGTTGGTTGGGACGGAACATCATAATCCCAAATATCATGGTGCACTGTTTGAAAGCTCCACTTCACTTTACCAGTATCGGCATCTAACGCAACAATAGAGCTAGAATATTCTTCCAGGCCCTCCCTATGGCCTCCAAAATAATCAGGGGATGCATTACCTGTGGGAAGATACACCATATTCAGCTCGGGGTCTGCAGATATAATAGACCAAACATTAGCTGTTCCTCGTCGATAAAGAGGGTCTCCATTGTCATCAATTACCGTTGCTTCTCCTGGAGGTATTGGATCCCAGTACCATTTCAACTCGCCTGTTCTAATATCAAAAGCTCTTACAACGCCACCTGGAATATCAGTTGATAAATTATCAATAACACTTCCTCCAACAATAAGACTTTCATTTATAATTGCTGGTGGAGATGTGCTCCAATAATACAAGTCTGGGTGCTCTCCCAGACCTTCCCTCAAGTCAACCCTACCCTTACTACCAAAATCTTCACACAGTTCACCATTACTTCCATCAATAGAAAATAATTCAGCGTCTACTGTTGCTCCAATTATTCGATGGAAACATTTATCACCTGGGGATTTTGTTTTATCTTTCCAGCTACTCAAACCTCTACAAGTTAAAAGCGCCCTACCATTTGTTTTTATCTTTGGGTCAAAAACCCATTTCTCTTCACCAGTTTCTGGATTTAAAGCAAAAACCCTATTGTATGGTGTACAATAAAAAAGAGTTTCATCAACTAAAAGCGGAGTTGCTTGGAAATTTGTTTGCAATTGGTCACCCTTAACTCCTGCTGCATTAGCTCCACCCTTGTAATCGCCGGAACGATGAGTCCAAACATTTTCTAATTTTTTAACATTATTTGGATTTATTTCTGAAGCTTTTGAATAATGGCCACCCCCTGTATCCTTACCGTAAGAAGTCCAATCATCCTCTTGCGCAAAGGAGGATACTGAAATAAAAGCACTAAAAATAAGAATAAAAGATTTCATAAAATTTTTCCTAACAATAAAATGAAGTTATTATAATATTTTAATTAAACAAAGCTGAAATTCGGAAAATGATCTTTTTTATACTCGCCCTCAAGTATAGAAATTTATAATATCGAGGGTGGTTTTCCTAAATCATATTCTACATAGTTCTGAATATCCTCAGTTTGTTTTTCTATATTTTCATTTAAATCATTAGGATAAATTGGTTTACCAAAAATTATTTTATAGTTAAAATCTTTTTTATTAATTAACTCTCGAAACAAACTTACATCCTTTAATTCTGTGTTTATCAATTCTAAAAAATAAAATAAAAGCGAATTTGATCCATCCATGTGAAAGGGGATTATTGGAACATTAAATTTTTTTGATAATTTTATAACCGTTGTTAACCAAGGTCTTTCATAAAGCTTTAAACCCCTTCTTTTTGAAAGTCTAGATGAGGGAAAGGTTAGAAGAGCTTTTTCGTTACTAAGCGTTTCTTTTGTTAATTTTAAAATAATTCTACTTTTTTTGGATGTTTTATTTTCCTGATTCCAGTCAACGGGAATAATTATATCTTGAAATCCTTTAGAAATTTTAACCATATCTGAATTAGCGTATAGAGTATAATCCGGCCTATGTTTTTTAAGAACATCGAACATCACTATACCGTCTGTTAGACCGGTTGGATGATTACCTGCCAAAATTATAGGACCTTTTTTGGGAACATTCGATAAATTTATTACTTTATTTTCAGCTTTTAAAAATTCTGTAAGATATGTAAAACATTCAAAACCTGATTTATTATTTATTTCATCAACAATTTTTTTTGCTTCTTCATATCTAAAAATTTTATAAATCGATGGTTTTATAAATGACCAAAAAATCTTATTTTTCATAAGATTAGGACATCTTTCTTCCATAATTTCGTCAATTGGATGCATAAATTACCATAGTGTTAAATTTTAATAAAGCTTGGATTTACTTTTTTTCTTTTGATGATCAGTCGATTCAGTGCGCTAATATAAGCTCTAGCTGAAGCAACTAAAGTATCAGTATCCGCTCCTCGCCCAACCACTGTCTTACCACCCTCATGCAAACGAACACTTACTTCTGCTTGAGCATCAGTTCCTTGTGTCACAGCATGTACTTGATAAAGTTGAAGATCAGCATCATGAGGAAATAAATCTCTAATAGAATTAAAAATAGCGTCTACTGGTCCAGACCCCTCACAGACAGAATGTTTTTCTTTGTCATTTATGCTCAATACCAAATCAGCAATTTGAGGTCCTGATGTACCGGCTTGAATTTTTAATGATACAAGTTTTATTTGATCAACGCTTGAAGAAAACTCATCATCAATTATTGCGATAATATCATCATCAAAGATTTCTTTCTTTTTATCCGCAAGGTCCTTAAACCTATAAAAAGAATCATTCAATTGATTGTCACCCAGCTCATAACCAAGTTCACGTGCCTTTTCTTTAAAGGCGTGGCGACCCGAGTGCTTTCCCATCACAAGAGTAGATTCACTTAGACCCACACTCTCCGGTGTCATGATTTCATATGTCTCATTATTTTTAAGCATCCCATCTTGATGAATTCCTGATTCATGAGCAAATGCATTTTTTCCAACAATAGCTTTATTAAACTGAACCGGAAAGGATGTGACTGACGAAACTAATTTTGACGCACGGGTAAATAATTTAGTATCGACATTTGAATCATAGTTCAGAATATCCTTTCTTACCTTCATGGACATAACAATCTCTTCAAGTGCTGCGTTGCCCGCTCTTTCCCCAATCCCATTCATTGTACATTCAATTTGTCGAGCCCCTGCCCTTACTCCGGATAATGAGTTCGCAACTGCTAGCCCCAAATCATTATGGCAGTGTGTAGAAAAAGTTACTTTGTCGGATGACGGAATATTATTAATTAAAGACTCTATAATCTCATAATACTCTTCTGGTGTCGTATAACCTACGGTATCAGGTATATTGATTGTCGAGGCTCCTGAAAAGATAGCCGCTTCAACACATCTAAATAAAAATTCACGATCGGTTCTGGTGGCGTCTTCAGCGGACCATTGGACATCTTCGACTAAATTCCTTGCTCTTGAAACAGATTGATTTATAGCCTCTAAAACTTGCTCTTCATCCATCTGTAATTTAAACTTCATATGAATGGGGCTAGTGGCGATAAAAGTGTGTATTCTTGGGTGTACGGCATTTTTAACTGCAGCACCTGCTCGATCAACGTCTTTTTGTCCAGCTCTAGCCAATCCACATACTTGGACATTTTTTACAATTTTCGAAATCTCTGAAACTGCCTCAAAATCTCCTTCAGATGCTATAGGGAATCCAGCCTCGATTATATCAATACCCATTGTATCAAAAATTTCTGCAATTTGAATTTTTTCACTCAAAGACATCGAAGCGCCAGGCGATTGCTCTCCATCCCTTAATGTTGTATCAAAAATCTTAACGTAATTGTTTATTTTACTCATCACTATCTCCAAAAAATTAATTATTTTTGGCTTAAAAATTCTCCCCTAAGACACCTCGCCAAAAGACAGTCCTAGAGGCAAATAGTCAGCAGTGATAAAAGAGCTAAGGGCGTTAAAACAGCGTTAAGTAAAAAATTATTACTTTCTAAATACAAAATATTTGAACTGTTTTTATTCATACTTAATTTAAATGCCTTAATTTTTAATAACGATCAAGTTAAAATTAGTTTTTATCCTTATCAACCAATTTATTTTCACCAAGCCATGACATCATATTTCTTAGCTCTCCCCCAACTTCTTCGATCTGGTGATCGGCAGATTGAGCCCTCATCGAATGAAATTGCTTATTTGATCCAGATTTATTTTCATTCATCCAGTCTTTGACAAATTTACCTGATTGAATATTTTCAAGAACTTTTTTCATAGCTTTTTTTGAATCGTTACCAACCACAGCTGGTCCTGAAACATAACCACCATACTCGGCAGTATTGGATATAGAATAATTCATATTATTAATTCCACCCTCATACATTAAATCAACTATGAGCTTCATTTCGTGTAAACACTCGAAATAAGCCATTTCTGGAGCATATCCACCCTCTACAAGAGTTTCGAAACCATTTCGTATTAACTCAACAACACCTCCACAAAGAACAGCCTGCTCTCCAAATAAGTCGGTTTCGCACTCCTCTTTAAAGGTAGTTTCAATTATTGCCGCTCTTCCACCGCCAATTGCGGATGCATAAGATAAACCTAGATCAGTAGCGCTACCCGTTGAATCTTGATCAACAGCTATCAAACACGGAACTCCAGCGTTTCTTTCGTATTCTGATCGCACAGTATGCCCAGGTCCTTTAGGCGCAACCATCAGAACATCGAGATCATCTCTTGCATCAATTAGATCAAAATGAATATTCAACCCGTGAGCAAATAATAATGCAGACCCCTCTTTAAGATTATCTTTAATATCGGCATTATAAATATCAGCCTGAAGTTCGTCAGGTGTTAGCATCATCATTACATCAGCCCATTTAGCTGCATCAGCAACATTTTTAACATCAAACCCAGCATTCTTTGCCTTTTCTACAGAAGAAGAGTCTTCTCTGAGAGCAACACATACTTCTGAAACGCCACTGTCTCTTAAGTTTAACGCATGGGCATGTCCTTGACTTCCATACCCAATAACGGCAACTTTTTTAGACTGAATTAATTCTAAATTAGTATCTTTATCATAATAAACTTTCATTAATCATCTCCATAAAAAATAATTTTATTCTTTTGAACCACGTAAAATAGCAGCAAGACCAGTTCTAGATATATCGTTCAACCCTAGTGGGCGCAAAAGGTCAATGAATGAATTTATTTTATCCATTGCACCAGTTAATTCAAAAATAAATGAATTCTCAGTTGTATCAACAATTTTAGCCCTATAAATCTCAGACAGCCTTAAAATTTCTTCTTTCGTTTCGGGGGAGTATAAAACCTTTATCAGCGCCATCTCTCGCTCAACTGATGGACCTTGAATCGTAAGGTCAGTAACTTTATGAACAGGGACAAGTCGTTCTAGTTGACTTTTAATTTGCGCAATTGTTTTCGGGCTACCGAGTGTAACAATTGTTATTCTTGAGGTGTGAGAATCCTTATCAATTTCAGCAACTGTTAAACTTTCAATGTTATAGCCGCGCCCAGAGAAAAGGCCAATTACCCTAGCTAAAACTCCGGCCTCATTATCTACGAGAATAGAAAAAGTATGAGTTTCTTGAGCCCCCTCATTAATTGTTATCATATCAATACCTTGCCTTCGTCGCCAACTTCCATATTAATGCCCTCATCATTAAATAACATCTCATGGTGCCCGGCCCCAGAAGGTATCATTGGATAACAGTTTTCATTTTTATCAACAACACAATCAAATAAAACAGGTAGGTCAACATCAAGCATTTCATTTATTTTAGCATCTAATTCATCAGGCGTCTGAGCCCTTACGCCATAAGCGCCATAAGCCTCTGCTAATTTAACAAAATCAGGAAGAGATTCCGTATATGAATGTGAATACCTTCCTCCGTGAAGGAGTTCTTGCCATTGCCTTACCATACCCATGTATTGATTATTTATGATAAAGATCTTAACAGGCAGTTTGTGTTGAACAGCTGTCGAAAGCTCTTGCATATTCATTAATACAGATGCCTCACCAGCAATATCAATAACGGTTGCCTTTGGAAAAGCCACCTGAGTACCTACAGCTGCTGGCAATCCATAACCCATTGTTCCTAATCCGCCCGATGTCATCCACCTGTTTGGTTTATCAAAGTGATAGTGCTGAGCAGCCCACATTTGATGTTGCCCAACCTCTGTAGTTATATAGGTTTCCCTATCCTTGGTTAACTCATACAAGCGCTCAATTGCATATTGAGGTTTTATAGTTTTTTTAGATTTAGTGTAATTTAATGATTTTTTTTGTCTCCAGTAACTAATTTCTTTCCACCATTTTGATGTATCAGTCTTTATACCCTTCGATTTCCAAAGAATAAGCATATTCTCTAAAACATGAGCGCAATCTCCAATAACAGGAACATCTACATCAATCGTCTTGTTTATTGAAGAGGGATCAATATCGATATGAATTTTTTTTGAATTAGGTGAAAAAGCATCCAACCTACCAGTTACCCTATCGTCAAAACGAGCCCCAACATTAATAATCAAATCACAGTCGTGCATAGACATATTTGCTTCATATGTTCCGTGCATACCTAGCATGCCTAGCCATTTATCATCAGATGCTGGAAAAGCTCCTAACCCCATTAATGTTGATGTAATTGGGAAACCAGTTATAGAAACAAGCTCTCTAAGAAGATGGCTAGCCTCAGGTCCTGAATTAATAACACCTCCACCAGTATAGAAGACAGGCTTTTTTGCTTTTGACATCAAATCAATAGCCTTTTCTATTTCTGATATCTCAGGCTTGATGACGGGTTTATAGCTAGAGTGCTCTACCTCAGTCATCGAGCAATAATCAGCATCAGCAAATTGCACATCCTTAGGGATATCAATTAAAACCGGCCCAGGGCGTCCAGTGGTAGCCACCAAAAAAGCTAAGTGTATTGTTTTTGCAAGATCTTCAGGTCGCCTGACTAGCCAATTATGTTTGGTGCAAGGTCTTGTTATCCCAACAGTGTCGCACTCCTGAAAAGCATCCGTTCCAATTAAGTGACTTGGAACTTGCCCAGATATACACACCAAAGGTATAGAATCCATAAGCGCATCTGTTAGACCCGTAACAGCATTAGTGGCTCCAGGTCCAGATGTTACTAGAACAACGCCAGGCTTGCCTGATGAACGAGCATAGCCTTCTGCGGCATGAACAGCACCTTGCTCATGACGAACTAAAATATGTTCCGGGGCATCATTACTTTTAAATAATTCATCATACAAAGGAAGAACTGCACCTCCGGGGTATCCGAAAATATGATCAACGCCATGCTCTTTAAGCGCTTTAATAATTACCTCAGCTCCGGTCATTTTAGTCATTTAAAACCCCTTAAAATTAAAAAATATCTTCTCAATTAATAAATACATTAAAATATGCTGAAAATTAGCCAGTTCTATACCTAAGGTCAATATTTTTTTATAATTTTTTTATAATTTCATCTATAATTTTATCTGAATATTGCGTATTTATGTCATTCCACGTAATCATCTGATTATTAATCCAGGTAATTTGACGCTTAGCATACTGATGTGTTTTAAACTTTATAAGGTCAGAGGCTTTATCAATAGAAATATCTCCCTTAAGAAAAGATAGAATTTCCGCAACTCCAATAGCCTTCATTATAGGAGTCTTTAGGGGATACTTCTTTTTCCCCAACCCCTCAACCTCGTCAACAGCACCTTCTCGGAACATTTCATCGACCCTTAGGTCGCAATTATTGTAAATCCATTCTCTATCCGCTTCGATCTTAAAGTTAATAGTTGGATTCTCTATAATTTTTTCACGCTTTAGCAACCAGTAGTCAGAAATTTTTCTTTTTGTTCCTCTAAAGACCTCAAGCGCTCTAATTATTCTTTGTTTATCATTCGGATTAATTTTTTTTGAAGCATCGGGATCTGCTAATTGTAAATCCTTGTAAACGGATTCAAGGCCGTTTTTTAGAACATCCCCATTTAACTCCTCCCTTATAGAGGGTTTGATATCAGGTATTGGTGAAAGCCCATCAGTAATAGCCTTAAAATAGAATCCTGTACCCCCAACAATTATAGGAGTTTTATTGTTTTGGATAATTTCCTCACTAAGCACCTTTACTTCATTTACCCACCGTCCAACTGACCAACTTATTTCCGCATCCAAAACCCCGTACAAATGGTGTTTTATTTTTTCTTTTTCTAGAGAAGGGCGTGCAGTTAAAATAGTTAAATCCTTATATAGCTGGATAGAATCAGCATTGATGATTTCACCATCAACCAGTTCAGAAATTTTTATAGCTAAAGAGGATTTACCTGTTGCGGTTGGACCTGATATTAAAATAATTTTTTTTTTCATAAATTTTTTACTTCACTAGCTCATATTTTTATAATTAAAATAATTAAAATATTTAAAATTATTATCAAACATTAATTATTATATATGTTAATTAAAATAAATTAAATTTCATTACAGGATTTCAAATGCAACTAATAAAATCATTTAAAGCGTTAAGACCTTCTCCAGAAAAAGCAGATGAAGTTATCGCCCCCCCTTATGACGTTTTAAACTCTGAAGAGGCAAGGGAAATGTCTATAAATAAACCTTACAGTTTTTTACACATATCAAAGCCTGAAATAGATTTACCCTTGGGAATAAAAACTGATAATCCTGAGGTATATAAGAAAGGTGCAGAAAACCTTTTAAAAATGATAAATGATAAAGTTTTGATTCAAGAGGAGAGTGAGTGCATCTATGTTTATGAAATTACGATTAATGATACAATGCAGACAGGTATCGCTTGTGTAGCATCAGTTGATGCTTATGAAAAAAATCACATTAAAAAACATGAGTTTACCAAACCTGTCAAAGAAGATGACAGAGTAATGAATATTACTGAGCTAAAGGCTCAAACTGGACCAGTTTTACTTGCTTATAAAAATACCATTATAATCTCAAAGCTCTTAACTAAAGCAAAGGAAGAAAAAGCCCTTTATAGTGTTAGTGCGCCAGATGGATCGAGTCATAAGGTATGGTTAGTGAGTGATCCGAAGGAAATTCAATCGATTTTAAGTGAAATTAACTCAATGGAATCTTTATTTATTGCCGATGGACACCATAGGTCAGCCGCAGCATCTAGAGTAAAAAACTCTATGTCAAAAGATAATGAAAATCATACCGGGGAAGAGGATTATAATTTTTTTCTATCAGTCGCTTTCCCACATTCAGAAATGACTATTTTGGATTATAATAGGATTATTAAAGAATTAAACAATCACACTGAAGATGAGTTACTTTTATCTATTGAAGAGAACTTCCATGTAACTAAGAGTTTAGAGCAATGTAGGCCTGCTCAAAAAGGTGAGTTTGGTATGTATATTAAAAAGGAATGGTATAAATTAAAAATTAAAGAAGATAAAATAGATAAAGAGGACCCAGTTAAGTCCTTAGATGTATCTATCCTCCATGATTTTTTAATTGAACCTTTTCTCGGAATTCAAGACGAAAGAACAGATCAAAGAATAGATTTTGTTGGAGGAGCAAGAGGTCTTAGTGAGCTTGAGAGGAGAGTTGATAACCAAGGATTTAAAGTTGCTTTTTCTCTATTTCCGACACCTATTGAAGCCTTAATAGACGTAGCTAATGCTAACAAAGTCATGCCACCAAAGTCCACATGGTTTGAACCAAAGTTGCTAGATGGGCTTTTATCACATAAAATTTAAAATTATTAACTTAATCTTCTGTACTAAATGACAAGGCAACAACTGAAACTAATCTAAGCTCAGGGCGCCAAACTTTTATATAAATTTTCTCATCGCCAGCTCTCTTTCTTTCGATAAGCAGGGCGTGCACTTGATTTGAATCTTTAGCTTTAACAGTAGATTGTAATGTCATATTTCCAGAAACTCTTTTATGAGTAAGACTAACAATGACGCTACCTTTAGTGATCTTTTTAGAAAAAGCCTCAGATTCTTCATTAACCTCTATAACAGCAACACCTTTAATGGGTCCAGGTACTTGATTTTCCCTTCTGAAGTCATCGGTTAAATCCCCTAAACCTAAACCTAGTATTTCTTTTATTTCACCGGAAGGTTTCGATTTTAAGGTATCTTCATTCCCCTCAAGTCTTCCAATCTTAACCTTCAAATCGATTATCTTTCCAAAACGAATAGCCTGAATTTTGACATTCTTGCCAATGTCTGTATTGGCAACTTTTGTTGTTAAGTCTCTTACATCCTTAATATCTTCTCCGTTATAAGAAATAATAACATCATTCTCTTCAATACCGGCCTTTTCAGCAGGTCCATTATCAGCAACTTTCGCTATTAACGCACCTCTGGCCTCCTCAAGATCCATATCTTTCGCTGATTCTTCAGTGACGTTTTGGATCATCACTCCGAGCCATCCTCTTCTCGTTTCACCATAGTCCTTAAGTTGCTCAATGACTGGCATCACGAGCTCTGAGGGAATTGAAAAACCTATACCAACTGAGCCACCTGTTTGTGAATATATCATAGTATTAACACCAATCACTTCACCGCTCATATTAAATAATGGCCCTCCAGAATTACCTTTATTGATTGGTGCATCTGTTTGAATAAATTTATCATATGGTCCTGAACCAATATTTCGTCCTAAAGCAGATATAATTCCTGCTGTAACAGTTCCGCCTAAACCAAAGGGATTTCCTATTGCTACCACCCATTCACCAACTCTTGATTCCTTACTATTACCAAATGTTATAAAGGGAAATTTTTCTTTAGAATCTATCTTTAATAATGCTAAATCCATTCTTGGGTCCAACCCAACAACCTCCGCATCATAAACTTTATCGTTACTTAGCGTTATCTTAATAGTAGCAGCATCTTCGACAACATGATTATTAGTAACAATATAACCGTCATTTGAAATTATAAAACCTGAACCTGCTGTTTTTTGAGGGGCTCTTTTTTGTGGTTGATTGCGAAAAAAATCTTTTAATCTTTCATCATTAAAGTAGTCAAAGGGTGAGCTAGGTGGGATCTGCCTCATTTTATTCGAGGTTTCTTTTTCTTTTTGTTTTCTGACAACAGATACATTAACAACAGACGAGGAATACTCCTCAGCTAAAATTGTAAAATCAGGTAAAGACGAAATTGCAGGAGTGTTTAAAAACAAAACCACATTAAATACTATTGCTAGGACCTTAGATTTTAGGTTTTTCATTTTTTCTCTATTATTGTTGGCTAGATAGGTTAGGGCACAAAACATCCCTTAATCTACTATTATTATCAATAAGGTTGATAAGCTTCTTACTATCCGAACTTAACTTTTCAGTTGAGTTTGTGGTTATCGAAGATGCATTTGGATTATTAAGAAATTTAAAAAACTCACTATCGGGTGATAAAACTATAGTGGTCTGATCATCCAAGGATTTCTCATAAGACATCATCGAACGATAAAAAGCAAAAAAGTCTTTATCCAAACCGTATGCTGTTGCAAAAATCCTATTTCGACAAGCATCACCAATACCTCTGTTTATTTCAGCATCGCGTGTTGCTTCTGAAAGCAAGACAGTAACAGTTTTCTCAGCTTCAGCTCTAATTCCTCTAGATATCTCCTGCCCCTTACCTCTAAACTCAGCTGCTTCTTGCTGTCTTTCGGTCTGCATTCTTCTATATATGGCTTGACTATTTGCATCAGGTAAATCAGCGCGTTTAATTTTTATATCAACAATTTTAATACCAAGATCGAGAGCTTGCTCGTTTGCTCGCTCAGTAATTTGTTTCATTAGGTCGTCTCTGTTATCTCTAACAACAGCAGCAAATTCTTCAGCACCTAAAATTGACCTTAAACTTGATGAGACGATTGCCTGCAACCTAGAGCGGGCTATTCTCTCATCTCTAACACTTACATAAAATTGCAGAGGGTCAATGATTGTCCACCGAGTAAAGGAATCGACAACTAACCTCTTTTGATCAGCAGCTATTACTTCTTCGGCCGGTGAATCTAATGCCAATATTCTTTTATCTAAATATTTAACTTGTTGAATAAAGGGCATCTTTATCTTCAACCCTGGATCAGTTATTGGCGCACCCACTGGTCTACCAAACTGAAGAACTATTGCCTGACGAGTTTCATGAACAGAAAAAAATGTATTAAAAACTAATAATACAAATATTCCCAAAAAAACAACTGAAACGGTCTGTTTAATACCCATTATCTTTGACCTCTTTTATTAATTTCATTAAGCGGAAGATATGGAACAACACCTTGCCCACCTATCGATTCATTATCAACAATAATTTTATTCATACTCCCAAAAACTTTTTCCATTGTTTCTAAAAACATTCGTTGGCGAGTAACATCTTTGGCCTGAATATATTCTGAATAAATTGAAACAAACCTTGTGGCCTGACCCTCGGCCTCGGCAACAGTTTGGGACTGATAAGCCTCTGATTCTCTTAATATTTTTGATGCCTCACCCTGGGCTTCAGGCACTATCTTATTTGCATATGCATTTGCTTCGTTTCTTGCTCGTTCCTGATCAGCCCTGGCTGCTTGCACATCTCTAAATGAATCTATTACCGCAGAAGGAGGGTCTACTTTTTGCATTTTTACTTCCCTGACTTGAATACCAGACCCATAAGAATCTAATGTAGATTGCATTAACGCCTTAACATCATCCTCTGTTTTTTGTCTAGCACCAGTAAGTATTGGCTGTATATCTGAGCCCCCAACAATCTCACGCATAGCGCTCTCTGAGACTGCTTTAATTGTTCTCTCTGGATATTGAATTTTAAATAAGAAAGCTCCAGCATCTTTAATTACCCAAAATACTGAAAAATCAATATCAACAATATTTTCATCGCCTGTTAACATTAAGCTTTCTTCTGGAACATCTCTCAAGGATCTTGATGGATTAGAAAATCCAGTTCCAGAAGGACTCCTCATCCCTATATCAATTCTATTAACCGTTGTAACTTTTGGTGTAAGGGCTGTTTCGATTGGAAACGGAAGGTGATAATGAAGGCCGGGACCAGTCTGACTGGTAAATTTTCCGAATCTTAAAACCACGCCTTGTTCATCGGCATTAACACGATACAGTCCACTTAAAGACCATAGACCAAATAACACAAGCAATATTGCAAAAAAACCTCTCCAACCTCTTCCTCCTCCCGGAAGAAATCTGGTTAATAATTTTTGAAGACCGTCAAACGCATTATCAAAATCTTGGCCAGGGTTACTTTTCCCCCATGGATTTTGATTATTTTCGTTCCAGCCGTTATTGTTTTTATTAATAATATTTTGTTTCATTTTTTTACTTTCTATTTCCTCTATTTGTCCTTATATGCCATCTTCAACCATTGAGTAAACGAAATTCATCAACATTAACAAAATTTAATAAAATAAATGACAGATATTACCAAAGAAATAATAGAAAAAAAATTAACTTCAATAGTTCTAGGAAATAAGAAAAGCTTAGTTGAGGAAAATATAATAGAGGGCATTAGCCATAAGGATGGCCATGTTCAAATCTCTCTTTATGCCAATAAGGATAATATTGAAGAAATTGAAAAGGTGGGAAAGCTAATTGAAAAGGAGCTGTCTTCAATCAAGGGAATGATAAGTGTTACTAGCGTCTTGACAAACGAACCATTAAAACAAAATGCATCTAAAGAGGCTAAACAGCCGAAAGAACCCAAGCCGGTTGAGAAAATACAAGGTATAAAAAATATTATAGCAATTGCGAGTGGTAAAGGTGGTGTTGGTAAGTCCACTATGTCTATTAATATTGCATCAGCACTATCTTCAATTGGAAAAAGGGTTGGTATTTTAGATGCCGATATTCACGGCCCATCTATTCCACACATGCTTGCGTTAAAAGGAAAGCCGGAAGTTAATGAAAATAAGAAAATAGTTCCATTTGAATTTGAGAATATGAAGGTGATGTCTATTGGCTTTTTGATAAACGAAGATCAGCCTGTAGTTTGGAGGGGTCCAATGGTTCATTCCGCAATCAAACAAATGGCCACAGATACTAACTGGGGTGAATTAGATTTTTTAATTATAGATATGCCGCCTGGCACTGGCGATGCTCAAATAACTGTATCACAACACTTACCATTGGATGGGGCCATAATAGTCTCAACCCCTCAGCCTGTTGCAGTGAATGATGCGGTTAAGGCAATAGGAATGTTCAAAAAAGTAAATATAGAGATTTTAGGAATAATAGAGAATATGTCTTACCTGGTTCTCAATGATGGAACTAAAGAGAATATATTCGGAGAAGATGGTGCTAAAGAAATGGCTAAAAAATTAAATATTGAGTTCATTGGTGAAATTCCATTAGACAAAGAAATAAGAGAAAGCTGTGATGACGGAATTCCTTTTGTTTTTTCTCAACCAAAAAGCCTTATAAAAGATATATTTATTTCTTTTGCTAAAAAAATTGACGAGATCTTATCAAAAAAATCTTAGTTATTGTTTTTTTCATAAATAACAAGACGATGAGAACAGCTATCCCCCTCTTCTTTAACGAAGGGACTTTTTGAAACCACCGTGAAATCATTCAAATTTAAGTTAGGAAAAAAAACATCACCCTCCGGTGAAGAATCAACCTCAGTCAAATATATTTTATGAGCAGTGTTAATGAATGACTTAAAAATATATTCACCACCAATTATCATAATTTCATCAGTATTTCTTTTGTTGGCACACTTGCTTGCTTCTAAAATTGCTGACTCAATATTATTACATAAAGTAACCCCTTCTATAAAAATATCAGGATTCCTACTAACTACTATATTGTCTCTGCCTGGAAGAGGCCTTCCTATTGAATCAAATGTTTTTCTACCCATAATCATTGGCTTATTCATTGTGATCCTTTTAAAATTTGATAAATCTGATGGTAAATCCCAAGGCATACCGCCCTCATGACCAATAACTTTATTCTTAGCAACGGCAACTATTAAACTATGTTTTTTCATATCATCAAACTGCTATTGGCGCGGGTATGTGGGGGTGAAAAATATAGTCTTCTAAAATAAAGTCCTCATATTTAAAATCAAAAATAGAACTATGGTTGGATTTAATTTTCATATTTGGTAACTTTTTAAAATCCCTACTTAGTTGCTCATTTGCTTGATTAAGATGATTTGAATATAAGTGAGCATCACCAAGAGTGTGAATAAAATCCCCTACCTCAAGATTAGTTACCTTTGCAATCATCATTGTTAAAAGTGCATATGATGCAATATTAAAAGGAACACCAAGAAATATATCAGCAGAGCGTTGGTATAGTTGACATGAGAGTTTACCGTTAGCGACATAAAATTGAAAAAGACAATGACACGGAGGTAGGGCCATTTTTTCCACATCTGCAGGATTCCAAGCCGTTACAATTAACCTTCTAGAATCGGGGTTTGATTTAATTTGATCTATTAGTCCAGTTATTTGATCAATTTTTCCACCAGTCTCTGTTGGCCAGGAGCGCCATTGATGACCATAAACTGGGCCAAGCTCTCCACTTTTATCAGCCCAATCATCCCATATACTAACGTTGTTTTCTTTTAAATAACGTATATTTGTTTCGCCCTTGAGAAACCACAGTAACTCATAAATTATTGATTTTAAATGAACTTTTTTTGTTGTTAGTAAAGGAAAACCTTTCTGAAGGTCGAATCGCATCTGATGTCCAAAAATAGATCGCGTTCCAGTTCCGGTTCTGTCATTTTTGTCAGATCCGTTCTCTAATACTTGCTTTAGTAGGCTATGATATTCCTGCAAAATAAACTCCGATTCTTATTTTAATTATAAACTACCTTTTTGTCTCTTCAAATTTTAATTAATAGAATGTATAAAGAAAGTGCTGGTTTACCAGATATAGTGATAAACGGTTGATATAATAAACTATTCGGACCCGGGGGCGGTACCCGGCACCTCCACCATTTCAAAGTTTTGTTATGGGGGTGAAATAGGATCGACGAGAGTGTAAAAATCTTCTTTTTACTCGGCATTGTTCCGCCGTTATCGGGCTATTATATAGAAGCAAAAAGCGACTATGCAGAGTACGCTCTCGCAGCTTAATGTGTGAGTAACTCAACTTAACTCCTAATTATTTGCATAATTAGGCGGGGTTTGAGGGGCACCTGGCAACAGAAGCTCCTTGCTTAATTCTTACCGGATGAAACCTTTGGAGATAGCTATTGAAAGATAAAAGAGAAGAAACTGATGCGTTTGGCAAAATAAGTGTTCCTAATGACAAGTATTGGGGAGCACAAACACAAAGATCTCTAAAAAACTTTAAAATTGGTGGAGAAATAATGCCTACCCCTCTTATAAGGGCCTTAGGGGTTGTTAAGTTAGCGGCCTCATCAATTAATAAAGAGATGGGAATTCTTCAACCCAAAATTGCAAATGCTATTAAAAAAGCAGCAAAAGAAATAATAAACGGTAAATTAGACGATCATTTTCCTTTAGTAGTTTGGCAAACAGGCTCAGGTACTCAATCAAATATGAATGCTAATGAGGTTATTTCCAATAGAGCAATTGAAAGTCTAGGTGGTAAAATTGGTTCAAAGACTCCAGTTCACCCTAATGATCATTGTAATTTATCACAGTCGTCAAACGATACCTTCCCAACAGCAATGCATATAGCTGCTGCATTAGAAATTTCCAATAATCTTATCCCTTCAATGGAAAAATTGTCTCTATCATTAGAAAAAAAATCAAAAGAATTTAATAAAATAATTAAAATCGGACGAACTCATTTGCAAGATGCTACGCCAGTAACCCTGGGGCAAGAATTCTCAGGATATTTTACTCAGGTAAATAGAGGGATAGAGAGAATAAAAAAGTCATCTGAAGAACTTTACTATCTAGCGCAAGGAGGAACTGCTGTTGGGACAGGGTTAAATTCAAAAAAAGGCTTTGATAAGAAATTTGCATCAGAGTGTAAAAAAATAACAGGGTTGCCGTTCAAGACGGCTCCAAATAAATTTGAAGCGCTAGCAAGTCACGATTCCATGGTTGAGGTGTCTGGCAGCTTAAATACTGTAGCCATTTCATTATTCAAAATTGCAAATGACATAAGGCTCCTTGGTTCAGGACCAAGGTCTGGCTTAGGAGAAATTCAATTACCAGAAAATGAACCGGGCTCATCAATCATGCCGGGAAAGATAAATCCAACTCAATGTGAGGCAATGACTATGCTTTGCCTTCAGGTAATGGGAAATCACTCAACAATAAGCATGGCAGGTAGTCAGGGTCATTTTGAATTAAATGTTTTTAAACCCGTCATAGCCTATAATATTCTTCAATCAATTAAGTTATTAGGTGATGGGTGCTTAAGCTTTACAAGTAATTGTATTGATGGGGTAAAGCCAAATAAAGAAAAAATTAAAGAGCTTTTAAATAGCTCTTTAATGCTTGTTACCGCTTTAGCCCCTATAATTGGTTACGATAATGCTTCAAAAATAGCCAAAACAGCTCATAAAAATAGAACAACACTAAAAGAAGAGGCTGTAAAATTAGGTTTTATTACTGAATCTGAATATGATAAAATAGTAAAACCTGAAAAGATGATTTCACCGTCCTAGGCTATGGTTAATCAAATAAAAAAATCTTTGATTTTATCTGGTCATAAAACAAGTGTAGCCATTGAAAAAGATTTCTGGATAGCCTTAGATAAGATTGCAAAAAATAAAAATATTACTATAGAATCCCTCATTCAATATATAGATCAGGACGAGAGGGATGGAAGCTTAGCTTCGGCCATAAGAGTTTTTATTCTTAATTCTTTATAATAAGGTGAATTATTAATGAATCGATGTAGAGTAAAAAATTCATTAACAAATATAAAAATATTTATAAACTCAATGCTCTCTCAAAATACACAGTTAAAGAAATGCTAAATATAAATGAACTTGATTCATTCAAAAAATTTAATGATGCACAAAAGGAGGCAGTACTCCATAATGACGGGCCATTACTAGTACTAGCGGGTGCTGGAACAGGTAAGACTGGCGTTCTTACAACAAGATTAGCCAGATTGCTTATGGAAAACATGGCCCTGCCTGGTGAAATATTATCTGTAACCTTCACGAACAAAGCTGCTAATGAAATGAGGACCAGGGTTGCCAGTCATATAGGTGACATGGTTACTGGTTTAAAGTGGTTAGGAACTTTCCATTCTGTTGGGGCTCAAATTTTAAGGCAGTACCCTGAAAAAGTAGGCCTAAAAGATGGCTTTATTATATTAAACACCGATGATCAACTTAGGCTTCTAAAGCAACTTATTAGGGATGAGAATATTGATGAAAAAAAATGGTCTGCCAAAGGACTGTTATCTCTAATTGATCGATGGAAAAATAAAGGCTTGATTCCGTCAAACATTACCTCAGACGATGGTGATTATTTTGCAAACGGAAGAGGCAAGACCTTATATAAAAAATATCAAGATCAATTAAAGTTTTTCAATGCCGCTGACTTTGGCGATTTAATCCTTGAATGCATAAGGTTGTTTAATGAAAATAAAGATATTTTAGAGTCTTTTCAAAATCGTTTCAAATATATGCTTGTTGATGAATATCAAGATACCAATACATCTCAATACAATTTACTAAGGCTGCTATCAGGAAAATGGAAGAATATTTGTTGCGTTGGTGATGACGATCAATCAATTTATTCTTGGAGAGGGGCGGAAGTTACAAATATACTTAGGTTTGAAAAAGATTTTGCTGATGCGAAAGTTATTAGATTAGAGCAAAACTACAGATCAACAGGCAATATACTTGCCGCAGCATCAAAATTAATTGAATCCAATGAATCAAGATTTGGCAAAACATTGTGGACATCCGCGAGTGATGGAGAAAAAGTATCCGTAACTTCGACTTGGGATGGCGAGGAGGAAGCAAGAATTATAACCGATGAACTAGAACAACAGTCCCTTCAGCAAAAAAATTTAGATGAGACTGCTATTTTAGTTAGAGCAAGTTTTCAAATGAGGGAATTTGAGGATCGTTTTATATCAATTGGACTTCCTTACAAAGTTGTTGGAGGTCCAAGATTCTATGAAAGAAAGGAAATACGGGATGCAAACGCTTACTTCAGACTTGCAATTCAGCCAAGCGATAGTCTAGCAATTGAAAGGGTATTAAATGTTCCTAAGAGAGGCGTAGGAGAAACAACTATAAAAAAAATAAAAGAATATTCAAAAAATAATAATATTCCTACTATTAACTCCATTAAAGAATTAATTCAAACCTCCGAAATAAAACCCAAAACAAAAGCCTCCTTAAAGCATTTTGTTGATCTTACCGAGCGATGGAATGACCTAGTTGAGAACAGAAGCCATCATGAATTAGCAGAGATAATCTTAGAGGATTCCGGTTATTTAGAAATGTTGCGAAGCGATGACTCAATAACTGCTGGAGGAAAACTCGATAATATAAAGGAATTATTTAAATCGATAGAACCTTTTGAAAGCTTAAAAGCCTATCTTGAGCATATTTCTCTAGTTATGGAGATAGATAAAAATCCAGAAGGAAACAAGGTAAGCCTGATGACTCTTCATGCAGCTAAAGGTTTAGAGTTTGATTATGTGTACCTTCCTGGTTGGGAGGAAGGAGTTTTCCCAAACCAAAGATCATTAGACGAAGGCGGAATTAAATCGCTAGAAGAAGAAAGAAGACTGGCTTATGTTGGGATAACAAGAGCAAAGATTAAATCATCCATCTTTTATTCAGCAAATAGAAAAATGCACAATCAGTGGCTTTCAAGCATACCATCAAGGTTTGTTAATGAACTCCCAGAAGACAATATTGAAATAAATCTTTCACATTTTTCAGGGAATAGGGGTAATTTTACCGATATAAAAGAAGATATTTTTGATCAGTCAGATTATAGCACGCCAGGATGGAATAGAGCTAAAATGCAGAGCTCAGTCATTAGAAAGCTGCCGCAAGAAAAGGTCTCTAGTTCAATCAATTTAGACTCTAAATTTTCTTTAGGATCGGCTGTTGTTCATAAAAAGTTTGGTCGAGGTAAGGTGATGTCTGTGGACGGGAAGAAACTAACAATAAATTTTGGAAATAATGGCACTAGAAAGGTTATGGAAAATTTTATAGAGATAGCTGGATAAATCTCTATTTATTAGTTTTTCTTATTATGTGATATAAAAAATTATGATAAATAGTACAAAAAATAATATCATACAAATCCGCTCTTTTTTAGAAAAAGAAGAGATTGACGGCTTTATTATCCCTCACGAAGATGAGTTTCTCACAGAGTATATCCCTAAATCATCAGAGAGATTAGCTTGGGCTACCGGGTTTACAGGGTCTGCAGGTCTATCAATTATAACTAAAGACAGTGCTGTTATCTTTGTCGATGGAAGGTACACCACGCAAGTTAAAATGGAATGCTCTACAAGTTTGTTTAATTTTGAAAATCTTGATCCTGCTAGCCAAGAAAATTGGGTAGAGAGAAAATTTAAAGGTGGAGAGAGGGTTGGATTTAGTCCAAAAACATTATCATTAAGCAAATACCTCTTATTAAAAAAAATATTCGATAAAAAGAGTATAGCTCTTGTGGAAACTAAAAATATTATTGATAAAATATGGTTGGACAGACCAAAAGAGCCGAGCGGATTGGTGATTCATCATAGTATAGAGTTCTCGGGAAAGAGCTGTACTGAAAAATTTCATAGTTTAGTAAAAGAACTTACCGATGAAAAAGCTGATTCACTTTTTATATCAGAATCTGAAAACACTTGCTGGTTACTTAATATTAGAGGTAATGACCTTGATTACACACCAGTTCTAAGGTGCTTTGCAATTTTTGAGAAAAATGCCAAAACTACTCTTTTTTCCAATCATAATACCTCGGCAGAAATAGAAAAGCACTTTAATAAAAACAATATTACACACATGAAAATAGGTGATATCGAAAAATTTATAAAAATTAAAAATTACAAAAAAACTATATTTGATCCGAAAACGACTCCATTGGAAATAGCAAAGATAATTAAATTAAATACTGCTTCGCAAATTCAAAAATCTAATCCGTGCAGCCTAATGAAAGCCTGTAAAAACTCTACTGAAATTAACGGATCGAAAAATGCTCATCTACGAGATGGGGTTGCCTTAACTAGATTTTTATTTTGGCTTAGTTCTATTAGTGAAAAGGATGAAGTTGATGAGTTAACAGTTGAAAATAAACTTCTTGAATTTAGAAAGGAGAATAAAGAATTAAAATCTTTATCATTTAATACAATTGCTGGCACTGCAGAAAATGCTGCAATCGTTCACTATAAGGCTAATAAGAAAACAAATAAAATATTAAAAAGGGGTGATCTTTTATTGCTAGATTCTGGCGGACAATATTTTGACGGAACAACAGATGTTACTAGGACTGTAGCTGTCCTTAGCGGTAAAAAGGATATATGTGATGAAAAAAAAGATAGATTTACAAGGGTATTAAAAGGTCATATTGCGATCGCAAGCTCCATATTTATTAAAGGCACCAAGGGCTCTGACTTGGATCCATTAGCACGGAAATATCTTCTTGAAGTTGGATTAAACTATAGTCACGGAACAGGCCATGGGGTTGGTTCGTTTTTAGGGGTTCACGAGGGTCCACAAAATATATCCCCCTCAGGAACTCAGGAAATAAAAAAAGGTATGATTATCTCCAACGAACCGGGGTATTACAAAGAAAACGAATATGGAATTCGAATTGAAAATTTAGTTTTTACCAAAGAAAGTAGTGACAATAACAAGCTCTTGTATTTTGAGACTTTAACACTCTCACCTATAGACAAAACACTTATAGATCTAAATTTAATGAACACGAAAGAAAAAAAATGGCTAAATGATTACCATCAAGAAGTCTGTAGGTCGCTTTCGCCTTTTCTCAATAAAGATGAGGTTAAGTGGTTAAAAAAAAGCTGCGAACCTATTCGTTAATATAATTATTCCACTCATCCTCTAAAAAAACTTTTACGCCTAATTCTTTAGCTTTTTCAATTTTTGATAAAGTAGGCTTTATTCCCGCAATAAGAAAATCTGTTTTTTTAGATAAAGAGGAGGAAAGTTTAGCACCCAATATTTCGATTTTAACCTTTGCCTCCGCCCTGCTCATACTTTGCAAGCTTCCTGTTATTAAAATAATTTTATTTGATATTTTAGTTTCTTTTATTTCTCTATTAAATTTTTTAACAACAACTCCAGATTCAATTAGTTCTATGACTAAACTCCTAGTTTCAGAATTCTCAAAGAACTCAGTAATTGAAATTGCAACCTTCTCTCCTACACCATCCAAAGATTGAAGGTCTTCTAAAGAACTTGAGGAACGTTCAACAGAAAAGGTATCAAGCATAACCTTAATAGATTTGTAGTGATTAGCAATAAGACTAGCGGTGGATAATCCCAAGTGCCTTATCCCAAGTGCAAAAAGGAATCGATCTAAGTCAACCTCTCGTCTATCATCAATCGACTTGAATAATTTTAAGGCACTTTCCTTAATAGTCCCTATTTTTTCTTTAGGTCCAGATGTGTATTGCCAAAAAGAAGGCGGATTACTTTTATATCTATCCTCCAAAAAAAAGATGTCGACAGGTGACTTAATCATTTTATTTATAAAATAATCATCAATTTGTTTTTGACCAAGCCCTTCAATATCAAATGCGGCCTTAGAAGAAAAATGCTTAATTCTTTCAATTGCCTGAGCATCGCAGCTAAAACCTCCCATACAACGAATATACTTCTCATATTTTTTTGTATTACCTGATAAAACAAGTTCTTTTTCAGCAATAGAGCCACAAACAGGACAATGACTTGGCGCGTCTATAACTGAAAGATTTTCTAATCTTTTTTCTTTAATGGCGCTAATTACCTGAGGTATCACATCACCCGCTCTTTGAACCCAAACCATATCGCCTATACGAATATCTTTTCGTTGAATTTCTTCAAAATTATGAAGGCTAGCATTTGAAATTAAAGCACCTCCAATGGATATAGGCTGTAATCTTGCTACCGGGGTAAGGACACCAGTTCTTCCAACTTGTATATCAATATCAATTATTTTTGTAACTGCTCTTTCTGCAGGAAACTTGTGTGCAATAGCCCACCTAGGGTGATGATCTGTCGATTGCAATCTTTCACGCCAGTCTAGTCTATTAATCTTATAAACGATTCCATCAATATCATAACCAAGGCTCGGTCTTTTCTCCAAAACATTATTATAAAAAACAAGGAGCTCATCAATAGTTTCAAACACACCAAAATGAGAATTAATAGGAAACCCAAGTTCTTTAAAAAAAATCATTAAGTCATAATGATTGTCGTAGGGCAATGAAGATGTGCTTCCCCATGCATAAGCAAAAAACTCAAGTGATCTTTTTGCAGTTTCCTTAGGATCCAATTGTTTTAATGATCCTGCGGCAGCGTTACGAGGATTCTTAAAAGGCTCCTTGCCTTCAAGCTCTTGTGTTCTATTTAATGCATAAAAATTATCATGCGACATATACACTTCACCCCTAATTTCTAAAATTTTTGGAGCTTTATTTTTATCTATAGTTAAGGGAATCCCTCTAATTGTTTTAATATTTTCAGTTACATCCTCACCCAATGAACCATTGCCTCTTGTGGCTCCAACCTTAAGAACACCATCTACATAAATTATACTAGCGGATAGTCCATCGATTTTTGGTTCAGCAACATAGTCGATACTTATATTATCTTCAATTCTAAGAAAATTTTTTAAGCCGTCACTCCAAGATATAATCTCTTCTTTATTTTTAGCATTTTGTATTGAGAGCATTGGAACAGAATGCTTTATTTTTCCAAACTTCTCCGATGGATTAGCACCCACTCTTGATGATGGAGATAAGGATGAAATCAATAACGGAAAGTCTTTTTCTATTTTATCAATAGACCGTCTTAACTCATCATATTCGTTATCGGAAATTACAGGGTTATGTTTTTTATAATAAAGATCGTCATGCTTTTTTACTTCTGAGTATAGATTTGAAAGTTTATCTTTTACCTCGAGCTCGGAACCAAGACCTTCTGCACTTTTAAGTTTTTTCATTTTTTATTATTCAGTAGTACCCTTTATCAAATCGTAACTATCTTTATACCAAATACTTTCTGGAAAATTGTGACCTAGGACTGAAGCTGTTTTATAAGCCTCATCAAATAACCCCATCGATATGTAGGATTCGACAGTTCTATGAAGCGCCTCAGGGACGTGGCTTGTTGTTTGATAGTCAACTGTTACAGTTCGAAATCTATTAATAGCGGCAAGAAAGGCCTTTTTCTCTAGATAATATCTTCCAATATACATCTCCTTTCCAGCCAGGTGGTCTTGAGTTAAATCAACCTTCATCTGTGAATCTTTTGCATAATCAGTTTCAGGATATCTTCTTATCACTTCAACAAAAGACTCTAAAGCCAGCTCAGTAATTCTTTGATCTCTAGCAACATCTTGAATTCTTTCATAATACGATTGAGCTATCAAATAATATGCATACACTGCATTTTTGTTTCCAGGATGTAAGGATATAAACCTCTGCGCCGTAGATATTGCCTGATCATATTTATTTTGTAGATAATAAGCATAGGCTGACATTAGCATGGAACGTCTCGCCCAAGAAGAATAGGGGTGCTGCCTTTCAACTTCATCAAATTCAAATGCAGCCTGCTGAACTCTTCCTCTCTCGAGGTTATAAACAGCATTATTATATATCGAAGCTAGAGATCTTTCTCTATACTCTGGTCGCTCTTCACTACCTGAGCAACCGACAAGAGTGAGTAAAAAGATTATTATAACTTTATTTAAATTTATTTTTTTCAAGATATCTCTTCTCAATAAAGACATTATTAAAGATTTAATAAAGAATCTATTATAAACCTCTACAAGGAATATGTCTTTATAAAATTAACTTACTAGCATTTTAGAACCCTTACCCAACTCATATTAATTTAAAGAAGGGTCAGGATAATCTATTATTTCATAATTTGAGGCTAGAGCGAATAACTCTTTCAAAAGAAGATTATTCATGTAATGCCCTGCCCTAATACCTCGGTACAAGCCCTGGATTCGGAACCCAGCAGTATAAATATCACCAACAGCATCAAGAAGTTTATGTCTAGAAAACTCATTTTTATGCCTCAAACCACCGGGGTTAATAACTTCGTTATTATCAATGATAATACAATTATCTAAACTACCACCTAGTCCAAGACCTAATGACTTCATGTGTTCAACATCCTTCATGAACCCGAAGGTGCGTGCGTTGGCGGCAAATTCTTTAAACCCATACCCTTCTATAGATAAAGAAGCCTCCTGTTTACCTATAACAAGACTTTCGAAATCTATTTGAGCAGAAAAATCAGACCCATTACTTGGACTAAATGAACAAAATTTATCACCTTCACTAACTTCTATTACTTTAAGTATTTTTATTACTCGCCTCTTAGATGGCTGTTCAATAATTCCCGCATCCTCCATTATATTTAAGAATGGTAATGAGCTTCCGTCCATTATAGGAATCTCAGAGTTATCTATTTCAACTAAAGCGTTATCGATACCGCTGCCATTGAAAGCTGCCATAATATGTTCGATTGTTGATACTTGTATACCAAAGCTATTTGTAATTGTTGTACACAAACTTGTATCAGAAACAAATTTATAGTTAGCCCTTATTGTACGTTTTCCTAGATCACCGTCTAAATCAGTTCTAACAAAAACAATCCCTGAATTTTCTTCTCCGGGTTTAATCGTAATATTAACTTTATTACCCGAGTGGAGACCAATTCCATTAAATTTCTTGACTAGCTTTAATGTTGTTTGCCAGCAATTTTTTCCTGTGGCTAAAAATGAATCAAAATGACTTCTATCTGAAATTCTTGAAATATCCATGCTTTTAAAATTATCTTCCAAATTAACATTATTTTTATTCATTATATTTATCTACCAGCAATTATACACTGGTATCATTAAGGATAAGCTATAACGAATAAATGATTGTCACTTATTGTAACTAAGAAAATTTCTAATTACCCTTTATTCTTCCTAAAAACCTTTGAAAGGCTGGTATTTCCAACTGGGATTCTTCTTCCTTATCATCCTCTGACGGGTCAAACCTATCATTATTAAAGAGGGGTACACCATCATCATTTTCCCAGTCTTCAGGATCAGGTAAGTTTGATATATTTTCATCCGCTAACAAATCAGTACCTTTGGAAAAGTCTTCTTCAAAAGAAAAATCCTCCTCTGAGGACATATTATGAGGTTCTTCAGAGGAAACTGTCTTAATCTCTAGGTCAATACTTTCATCATTATCGCCTAACAATGAATTTTTTTCTTCTATTATATCAATAAAATTTTGTCCTAAGGGATTCTTCTCAGCCTTATTAATATCAACAACGATTTCTTCTGAGCCCTGATTCATTCCAGTGGCAATGATTGCAGTTCTAAAATTATCACCAATTTCATCATCCGGGAAAACACCAAAAATAACTTCACAATCCTCCCCGACATCTTTTTGAATTAGAGATAATGCGCTATCAATTTCAAAAGGATTAATATCTGATCCTGCAGTAAGAGATACTAGCAATCCTTTTGTTCCTTTTAGGGATAAGTCGTCTAGCATTGGATTTGAAATCGCTGCTTCGGCCGATAAAACAGCTCTATCCTCTCCAGATGCTGTTCCAACACCAAATATCGCCTTACCTTTATGTTGCATGATAGTCTGAACATCTGCAAAATCAATATTAATAGAACCATTCTTCATAATTAAGGCGCTAATTGCAGAAACGCCATCATGTAGGGTTTTATTCACCAAATCCTCGCATTCTTTCATTGGAGTCTTTTCATTGATAACTCTAAAAATATTTTGATTAGGTATCACTATAACGGTATCAAGGATACTACACAATTCATCAACTCCAGCTTGAGCCGATACCATTCTTTTTTTACCTTCAAATCTCCATGGGGTGGTAACAATACCTACGGTAAGAATCCCCATATCTTTCGCCAGCTGGGCAATTACTGGTGCAGCACCAGTTCCAGTTCCACCGCCAAGACAGGCTGTGATAAAAAGCATATTAGTACCCTCAAGGTATCGCCTGATCTCTTCCTGGGACTCTTCTGCCGCCTTTTTACCAACCTTAGGATCAGCACCAGCCCCCATGCCTTGAGTAGAATGAGATCCAATAGGAATAGATGTTACGCCATTTAAATTTTCTAAGTCTTGGACGTCAGTATTGACTGCAAATAATTCCACCCCATCAAGCTCCTGATCGACCATGGTTTTTAGAGCATTTCCTCCTCCACCGCCAACTCCAATTAAGGAAATACGCGGTCTTAATTTTTCGACTTCGGGAGCCTCAAGAGTAATACTGCTATTTGAAACAAAATTTTCATCTTTATGCGTGGTCATAATACACCTCGTTTGAGAATACTTTAATTTTCAACTGATTCTATTCATTTATCAATAATAAGTTATTGATTAAAAACCAGAACCCATAATTTTTTGTATAAATTTAGAAGCAAAATTTTGTTGGTTAGGCTTATCATTCATATCTTTTTTCAAAGATAATATCGAATGAATAAGCATACCGGCACATGATGAAAAAGCTGGGCCAGAGATTTCTTCATTCAACCCATCAATATTTAATGGTTTACCTGACCGAACTCTGGATTCTAAAATTCTTTCAGAAAATTCAATACTACCTATTAATTCCGAACCTCCGCCTGTAATAACAGTGTTTCTTTTTGCAATATCGTAATATCCTGATTGCTCAATACACCTCTTTGCATGGATAAGTATTTCGTAGAAACGAGGCCGAATAATTGAAATTAATTTTGATCTTGAAAATGATAATCTTTCGTCGGAATCACTTCCCATTAGAGGTGTTTGATAAATATATTCTCCGTCATTTGGTCCCCTTAAAGCGCTACCATAGAGAGTTTTTAAAGCTTCTGCTTGCTCAAAGGGTGTTGATAAAATTTTAGAAATATCACTTGATATATACCACCCTCCAATATTAATAGATTTTGCAAAAACCATTGAACCATCAATAAAAATAGAAATAGAGGTACTTCCCGATCCAATATCAAGGCAAACAGCGCCCGAATGCTGCTCTTCCTTAGTTAGGGTAGATAAAGCTGAGACGTATGGCTTGGCTGTAAAATTTATTACATTTAAAAAACAATTTTTTACAATCATTTCAAGGTTATCTAGGTGGTTAGGCATTCCATATATAAAAAGTAATTTAACGCCAAGTTTATTTGCGCTCATACCGTTTGGGTTGGCAATGTTTTTAATACCGTCAGCTGTAAAGTGAGAAGGAATAACATGAAGCACTTTTTTATTTTTAGAATTAAACTTCTTTTTAGCTATACTAATCACCTGAGCAACATGGTTATGATTGATTATACTATTACCAATGATTATCTCGCCAAATAAACGTTCAGTTTTGATATAATTTCCTGAGATATTGACTGATACATTCTTAACTTCCACTCCTGCTGAATTTTCAGCTTGATTAACCGCTTTCCTTATCGACTTCTCCAGGTCGGTGATATCAGTAATACCAGCGTTCTTTAAACCCTTCGACTGGGAGCATCCAAAGCCTATTACACGAGGCTTTTTTTTATCTAAAATCCTATCAACTTTTGCTATAAAACAAATAATTTTATCCGAACCAATATCAATAGAGGTAATAATATTATCTGTCTGATAGTTAATCTTACTATCGATAAAAAAATCATGCTGTTTATTTTTTATATTAGCCATTGATAAGAAAACCTAATTGAGAGTTAATCATTTTTCATTACTCTATCTGTTGTTATTTTTCCATCCACCCTTAAGTCTATTTTCTTATGACCTTTCTCAATCAGTCTATTATTTTTAATGTAAGATTGAAGGATGGAAAGTGAATCATTGACTTTATCCTGCGGTAGGAGAATTTTAACTCCAGTTTTGTAATGTAAATCCCAGCGCCTTCTTCCTATGAAGTTTGCATAATCTATTTGGTTATAAATTTCAGGAAAATTTTCAAGATTTTCAATTAGCATCATAAGGTTTAAATCTGCTTCTACTCCCTTGACTGTAAAATAATTTTTATACTCCTGATCAAATATTTTTTCTATTAAATAACCATTTTTATCTAGAACAAATCGGTCCCGACCTCTCACCCAAACTGCTTTTGGAATGAACTCTTCAATTGTTAGGCTTAATTTGTTAGGAAGAATTCTCCTAATGATAACCTTCTTAATCCAAGGAACTTTTTCAACTTCCATTTGAATGCTTTCTAGGTCTAAGGATAAAAGAGTGGTATTCTGATAATTTTTTAAAATAGACAATAACTTAGGCTTGGAGGCTCTCTTCCTGCCAATCGTTTCAATATTTTTAACTAAAAAGAATTCTTCTACTTTTTTTACTATATGATCGTTAAGAACTCCTTCCTTATAAAAAAGTATCCCAACAATTGATAGAATAATAATTAACGTGCCAGAAAGAATGAGGTATTTTTTTATTTTTAACGATTGCAAGATGCACCCTCCACTAGAGACAAGACAAGATCGTTAAAGCTGAAACCTAATTTCTTAACCAATTCAGGAACTAAAGATTTCGAAGTCATACCAGGCTGTGTATTTATTTCTAAAATGAATAACCCCTTTGAATTTAATTTATTATTCCATCGAAAATCAGATCTAGTAACACCTCTGCACCCAAATATTTTATGTGTTTTAAGGGAAATATCCTGAACTAAACTATAAATCTCAGAAGGAATTTCAGCAGGAATAATATGTTCAGAACCATCATCACTGTACTTGGAATCATAATCATAAAAATTATTTTTAGCTATTACCTCCATAACACCCGTAGGATTACCGTTGAAAACAGCACAAGTAAGCTCTTTTCCTTCTATATAGTCTTCAATCAAAACCTTATCTCCATAGCACCAAAAATTCTGAATGCCTGAAATACCGAGCTTATCTGATTCATTTAAAATAGCATAAACACCTTTACTTGAACCACCGTTAATGGGCTTTATAACAAAAGGATTTTTGCGCTGAATCATATTTAGTTTATCCACATTAACTATTTCATATGGAGGGGTATTGATATCGTTTTCTAAAAATAAATTCTTTGAAAAAAGCTTATTCATTGCATTCATCGATGCTGTAACTCCTGAATGAGTATAATGAATACCCTCTCTTTCAAGCAACCTTTGCATAGAGCCATTCTCTCCGTCGCCCCCATGCAATGCATTAAAACAAATATCAGGGTTAACCTCCATTAAAACATCAAGAAAATCTTCTATACAATCTATCGCTGTGGTCTTAAACCCCATATTACTTAACGAATACAAAACATTATTTCCAGAAGAGAGGCTTACGTCTCTCTCTGATGAATCACCTCCCATTAAAACAGCAATATGCTTATTATGAACCCATCTACTCATTATCACCAACAATTTGAATTTCCCATTCGAGCAAAATGCCTAATTCATTTTTAACTTCTTCAATAATCATATTACCTAGATTCTCAAAGTCTTTTGCGGTTGCTTTACCTTTATTGATTAAAAAATTGCTATGGACATTGGAGACAGTTGCTTCCCCACAATAAGCTTTAGACATTCCAGATTTATTTATTAGCTCCCAAGCCTTATAGTTTTTAGTATTTTTAAAGGTACTGCCTCCAGTTGGTCGTCCTTGAGGTTGCGACAAAGTTCTCTGAAGATTGATATCTTTCATTATTTCTTTTATGTCGAAGGAGTCTTTCAAAAACCCCTCCATTAATACTGAAGCTATAATCATATTATCGCAAAGATTGGTTTTTCTATATCCAAAATCTATTTCATCCCTTTTTTTTATAATTTTTTTTCCACTTTTCGAAATGAAATTTACCTCTAAAACAATATCCTTAAATTCCGAACCAAAAGAGCCGGCATTCATAAATACACCGCCACCTATACTGCCTGGAATTCCAGATAAAAATTCCATTCCTCCTATTCCTAGGCTAAGACATCTATTTGCCAAAACTTTATCAGAAACGCCTGATCCAACCTGAAGTTTTGTATCGCTCACCAGCTCAATACCGCAAAAAGAAGAAGGGATTAAGATAGTTAAGCCAGAAATACCACCATCTCGAATAAGTGTATTCGATAATTTTCCGAAAATATGCAAATTGATTTCATCATGAAGGGAGCCGAGTAGCAACGAAAGGTCCTCCTCATTAGAGGGGATGTAGAGGTATTCTGCTGATCCACCAACTTTTAGCCAGGAAAGACTTCCGACTGATTTATTACAAAAGCTTTTACCAGATAATTGAGAAAAAATTTCTGGATAGACCAATATATCTAGGAAACTTTTATTCATTATAAATTTTTCAATTTCATTTCTTCAGAAAAAATATTACACCAGGAAGAAATCGATCCAGCCCCCATAAAGACTACTGTGTCATGGGGTCTAAGCATCCCCAAAATTCTCTCCTTAACTTCAGAAAAGTTATCTACATAAATAGCCTCTGAGTAACCATTTTTAAATATATCGTTTACTAAAATATCTCCCCTTATACCTTCAATCATAGCTTCACCCGCTTCATATATTGGTAAAACCATAGTTATATCTGCTCCATTAAAGCAACTGCAATAATCCTTGTATGTATCTCTCAATCTGGAATATCGATGTGGTTGTAGAACACAAATCAACCTGCCTTTATTTGACTTTAGAGCCCTTATTGTTTCTTGAATTTCAGTAGGGTGATGGGCATAGTCATCATAAAAAATAATATCATTATTTTCGTATATTTTACTAAGTCTTCGACCTACACCACTAAAAGACTCCAATGCTTTTTTTATTACCTTATCATTAATCTTAAAATTATAAGCAACAGTTACAGCAGCAAGTGCGTTTTCAATATTGTGCTCTCCTAACATTGGAAAGTATATATTTTTGATATGAATTTCTTGTTCTTTTTTTTCTTTTATAACAATATTAAAGAAAGTCCCATTTCTGTCCTTACGAATAATTTCACCACGTACATCGCAGTCATCACTAAAGCCATATTTAAAAATATTCAAAGAATGAATATTTTTAATAAGATCTTTAATATGTTTATCTTTTTCCGAAACAGCGAGAAAACCGAAAGGTGAAATATTATTACAATAGGCGCGAAACGAATCTAGTAATTTACTATAGCTTCCATAATAATCTACATGCTCATTATCGATGGATGTTATAACCCCAGAAAAAGAAGGTAGAAAAGAAAAACTTCCGTCAGATTCATCTGTTTCAACAAGCATTAAATCACCAGACCCTAGTTTCGTATTTGACCCATAAGAATTAATAATTCCTCCGTTAATCACAGTTGGATCGAAGCTGGCTTGATCTAAAATTTCAGCGATAATTGACACTGTTGTAGTCTTCCCATGACTACCCGAAACTGTAATAGTTTGTTTCATTCTCATGAGCTCTCTCAACATATCGGAGCGCCCTATAATAGGAACATTAAGCTCTCGAGCACCTATTAACTCGCAGTTATCGTTTGGTATTGCTGAAGAATAAACAACCAAGGATGCACCAGAAATATTATCAGGGTTATGTCCAAGAAAAATCTTTATTCCGTTAGCTTTTAGCCGTCTTACATTAGAATTATCCTCTTGGTCAGAGCCAGTTATGCTGTATCCGAGATTATTCATAATCTCAGCTATTCCACTCATACCAATTCCGCCAATTCCCACTAAGTGAATATTTTTCAAGATAATACCTTCATTTTAATTTAAAAACCCTCTAACTATTTTTCCAATATTGGCAGCTCCGTTTTTATGCTTATTAACATTTGTCTTTTTATTCATTTTTATCAAAGTATCTGGAGAATCTATTAATTTATCTATTGTCTTATAGAACCAATCAGAATTAGCCTCTTTCTCTTTTTGAACAATCGCTTGTCCGGATTTTTCTAACAAAGAAGCATTTAATTTTTGATCATTATCTATCGAGTGAGGGAGGGGAATAAATATAGCCGGTCTGCCAATTGCAGCAATCTCACTTACTGTAGAGGCGCCAGATCTAGAAATTATCAAATGAGATGAATTTAATAATGCTGGTAAATTATCAAAAAAACAAGAAACCTCAGCAATAATTTTATTTGAATTATAAAAATTCTTAATATTCTGAACCTCCTCAGGCCTTACTTGATGAAAAACTTCTAACGATAATCTCTTCTTGCTCGATAACATTTTTAAGCTGGCGGGAATGGTTTTTGAAAAAAAAGAAGCACCTTGACTACCTCCAAAAATAATTAACCTAAACTTACCGCTTCCGCTAAAAACTTTGTAGGGATTTATTGTGTTAATCAACTCATGTCGAATTGGGTTACCAGAAAAAGAAGTTTTATCTCTATGTTTGTCTGAAACCCCAGATGCATCAATAAAACCCAAGGTTATAATGTCTGCTAAATTAGCTAAAAGCTTATTGGCCCTACCAAGAATCATATTCTGTTCATGAATAATAATCTTTAACCCGAATACTTTTGCAGCAAGGATAACTGGTACAGTAGGATAACCTCCAAACCCAATAACTAATTTTGGTTTGAATTTTTTTATCCATATCAATGAAGATACAAAACCAAACAGTAATCTAGCGAATACTAATGGCCACTTATATATTCTCTCATTGGTGAAGGAGGCAGATGAAACCTCTTTAATATTATCTAGCTTGAAGCCCTTTATTAAGCTTTCAACCCTCCTGTCGGTTAGAAGATAAACATTACAGCCCTGAGAATCGAGCTCTAGTGCAACACTTTGCGCCCCATGAAGATGTCCCCCAGTTCCACCGGCTGCTAATAATATATTTTTATTTACACCATTCATTAGTTAAAATTGTATCCCCGAATAATTGTATTCTGTTTTTTCTTGCTCAGCCCTAGGATTATTTTTTTTGGTCAAAGATAAAAACATTCCCATACATATCCCTAATGCCATTATTGAAGATCCTCCATAAGAGATGAAGGGAAGTGTCATGCCTTTGGCGGGAACTAAGCTTAGATTAACAGCCATATGAAATAATGTTTGAAGTCCAAAAATTAATAGTAATCCTGAAGCAGCGAGTTGATTAAAATAATTTCTAATCCCTAGGATCTTTGAAAACCCTCTCATTATTAAAAATCCATAAACAAAAATAATTAATAAAATAATAAATAAGCCACCCTCCTCTGCGACAGCAGCAAAAATAAAATCTGTATACGCATCAGGTAAGTTATACTTCATCCAACCCTCTCCAATACCTTGGCCAAAAAGTCCGCCATTTTCAAATGCATCTATTGCAGACGATATTTGAGTTGGTCTAGTGTCCAATGATTCCGTTTTAAACCATACGTTTAGCCAATTATCAACTCGTAAAGATACATGTGAAAAGTTAAAATATAGAAAAATAAATCCTAAGATAACTGAGGAAACCAAACCAATGACAATTTTCCAAGGAAGACCATTAAAAAACATGAGTCCCATAACCGTTAGGACTATAAGAACTATTTGACCTATGTCCGGCTGCTGCAATAAAAGAATAACGGTTAATGATATTAGAAAGAGTGGAATAAGCTGTATCCACTTATTATTTTCGATTTGAGATCTAGCCAAAAACCAAGCAATGACAACAATTAAAGATGGCTTTAAAAATTCGGAAGGCTGAATGGTGAAACCAAAAAAGGGTAACCACCGAGATGCACCTCCACTACTAATCCCTATAATTAACGTTAAAAAGACTCCAATTAAACTCATAAAAAAAATTAACAATGATAATTTTCTTGTGATATGTGGAGATAAAATAGAAATGAAAATCAAAAAAAACAAAGACACACAGCAATAAATAAGATGCCTTGTGAGAAAAAAATATGTATCGGCCTTTATGCTTATAGCTTCAGCAGGACTAACTGCTAGAGAAAAGAATAAACCAATACAGCCAAGAATAATTAATCCGAAGAGCATCCATCTATCAACAGTGTACCACCACAAGCCAACTGGTCCCATATTATTTCTAGAAATTCTTAGCATTTAATTTTTCATCTCAATTAACGATAGGGCAGTTTTTGAAAATATATCCCCCCTTTCCTCATAACCATCAAACTGATCATGAGAGCTACAGCCGGGGGAAAGGACAATGCTCCCACCCCCAGCCTTTTTTGCAGCTTTATATGCTGCCTGTAGGGCTAAAGTTAAGCTTTTAAAAATTAATGGTTTCTTAACTTCAGGTGTTAATGAAAGTAATTTCACTGCGGCAGACCCTATTAAAAAAACTCGCTTAAGGTTATCGGAATCTAAATTAATTTTTGATAAATCATTACCTTTATCATCCCCCCCTCCAATCCAAAAAATATTTTTATTTAGATCAAAAGCCATATTTGTTGCCGAAGGATTAGTTGCCTTTGAGTCATTAATAAACCTTATCTTTCCAGTATCATAAATTAACTCCATTCTGTGCTTTAATCCTTTAAAATTATTAAACCCATTTAAGATAGAGCTATTTGATATATTAAGAATTTTTAAAGTTTCCCATATTGCATTTAGGTTTTTTGAGTAATACCTTTCATCAAGAAAGTTACTGGATTCCTTGAGAACTATTTTTTTTGATAGAAACTTATTTTTAGAAACAGTCTCAGTATGTTTATCAGTATTGCATATTATAGAGTAGTCATTAGAATCTTGGTTACAAAATATCTGACTCTTAATATTTCTATACTCCTCAATAGTAATGTGCTTATCTAAATGATCTTCAGATATATTCAATAAGATTGCTATCTCAGGTTTAATATTTTTTGTTAATTCAAGCTGAAAAGATGAAACCTCTATAATGTATATAGTCTTTTCTGTACCCGGCTTCAGACTAAGGATTGGTATTCCGATGTTACCAGCCAACCTCACATCAAATCCTTCATTTTTTAAGATCTCATGTAGTAACGTTACAGTAGAAGATTTACCATTTGTTCCAGTTACGGCAATCATCTTCCCAGAAGGAAAAATTATACCCCTACCCTCTTCAAATAAAGAAATATCACTCATCAACTTAGTTTTTTTACAATTAAAATTTTTTGTTTTTTTATTATTATTTAAATTTAGGCCAGGGGAAGGAAAAAAATAATCCAGTTTATCCCATGGCCATTTTATTGGATCCATTACTACCTGATGGCTCCTTGAATACTGGCTTCTTAGATTAGCACTATCATCCCATAGATAAATTTCAGCTCCACTAGAATCCAATGCTTCATTAATGGATTTCCCAGTTAGCCCAAGACCATAAATACCAACTTTTTTTGAATTAAATTTTTTTAAATTAATCATTTCACCTCACCTTAAGGGTAGCCAGTCCTATGATTGCTAATATTAAGGAAACAATCCAAAACCTTATTACTACTGTTGCTTCAGACCACCCCTTTTGTTCATAATGATGGTGTAATGGAGCCATCATAAAAACTCTTCTTCCTGTTAGTTTATATGACGAGACCTGAATAATCACAGAAGCCGCCTCTAAAACAAAAATACCGCCAATAATAAAAAGAACGATTTCATGTTTAACTGAAATAGCCACAGAAGCTAATAATGCGCCAAGAGACAGTGAACCAGTATCCCCCATAAAGATCATAGCCGGAGGAGCATTAAACCATAAAAATCCTAACCCAGATCCAAAAAGGGCTGCGCATATGACAGTTAGTTCTCCAGCACCAGGAATAAATTGAATATAAAGATAATGTGAAAAAATATAATTACCTGCTAAATACGCTATCAATCCCATAGATGATGCAGTTATCATAACTGGAATAATAGCAAGCCCATCAAGACCGTCAGTAAGGTTCACGGCGTTAGAGGTTCCAACTAGAACACAAAGAGAAAATAATACAAAAACCCAATTATAAACCGCCCATGGAGATTTTAAAAAAGGAAGAGAAATAGAATAATTTATAAATTCAGGAACACTATTAATAATTAAATATATTACAGACAGGGAAATTAAAATTTGGAAAATTAATTTAATTTTCCACAACACTCCATCAGATGAAGAATTTAGAATCTTCTTCATATCATCAATAAAACCAAGAATTCCAAAACTCAAAGTTGAATACAGCACAATCCAAATAAAATTATTTTCTAGGTCTGACCAAATTAGTGTACTTACGATCAAAGAGAGGAGTATTAAAATTCCTCCCATAGTTGGTGTACCTTTTTTACTTAATAGATGTGACGGAGGTCCGTCAATTCTTATTGGTTGTCCTTTTTTTTGTTTATTCTCCATAAACTTTATGAATCTTGGCCCCACAATAAGACAAATCGATAGCGAAGTTAAAATAGCACATACCGACCTAACGGTTAGGTAATTGAATATTGCTAATCCATGAATATCTGAAAAAAAATTATTTAAAAAATATAAAACCATTATACAATTTTCCTTTTTAAATTTTCTTCATTTAGAGAATTGAGAACTATTTTTATTCCGCTTTTATATGACCCTTTAATCAGTATTATATCATTTTTTTTAATTTTTTTTATCAAAGGCTTAATTATATCCTTTGGGTTACTTGAATAGTAACCCTTTTTATCAATAGAAAGGCTATTCCAAAGATTAAGCATCTCGCTACCAGCACAAAAAACTGAATTAATATTAGACTTATTGATAACTGATGCCATCTTGATGTGAAAGAATTTTGATAATTTTCCCAACTCAAACATATCTCCTAATATTATAATTTTATTTTTGAATTCCAAAAAATTAATCTCGGACAAAAGATTTATTGAGGCTATAATGGATTCTGGGTTAGCGTTATAGCTTTCATCAATAACCTTAATCCCCTTACCCATCACGCAATAATTGCTAATATTCCCGCGACCTTTTATAGGCTCGAATTTTAATAACTCTTTTATGATGATTTTTAGATCAACGTTTAATTCATTACAGATACCGATTACAGCTAAAGAATTCATTGCCATATGCTTACCTGGTATATTTAAATTAAAAGATATTTTTAATGATTTAATTAATACATCAATCAATGATAAATTAAGAAAATATTGATATTTTTTTAAAGAAAAATTAGAATCCCTTCTATCGCCGAAGTAAAATATTTCTATATTTTTCTGTTTTAAAGTTTTTTTAATTGATTCGCTTATTGACAATTGATCATGAAATAAAATTTTTCCATTTATAGTTACGCCGTCTATTATTTCAAGTTTAGCATTTTCAATTCCCTTTTTAGAATCAAAAAATCCTATATGAGCATTACCAACATTATTAATTAATGCAATATTAGGCTTAACCAATTTACTCAAAAAGGAAATTTCGCCTGGATGATTCATTCCAAGCTCATAAATAGAAAAGTCTGAGTCACTCGGCATTCGGGCCAAAGATAATGAAACGCCAATTTTATTATTATAAGATGCTTCGGAATAATGCAGCTTACCAAATTTTCTAAGTGACAAAGCGAGCATTTCTTTAACCGTTGTTTTTCCTGAGCTTCCAGTTATAGCGATAATTTTTCCTTTATTTCTCTCCCTTGAAGCTCTTCCTAAGGCAATTAAAGCACTTAAAACATCGTTAACAATAATTATTTTATCATTAAGTTCTATTGATGGAGTATTTGATACCACTACGGAAGCTCCTTTTTTTATCGCTGAAGAGATAAACTGACGACCATCGTAATTAGGCCCAGATAACGCAAAAAATATATCGCCTTTTTTTAAACTTCTTGTATCAATCGATACTCCAGATGCCGTCCAATTTGATGGTCCAGATCCATTAATCGCAGTTACAACTTCATCACCTTTCCACAAATTTTTACCCATGGGTTGTCCTTAAAATTTCTTCAACCACTTTATGATCAGAAAAAGGTAATTCTTGGCCACCAATAATTTGAAGCTCCTCGTGCCCTTTGCCTGCGATAAGCAAAGTATCTTGATTTCTTATCTTCGAAATACCAAGCTTGATTGCGCTAAACCTGTCCAGAGAGATAATTGCTTTAGGACACCCCTTGATAATTTGATTTGCTATATTCGAGGGGTCTTCATTTCTTGGATTATCGTTTGTTATAATTATTTCTTCACAGAATTTTTGAGCAACTCCTCCCATAAGAATTCTTTTTGATTTATCTCGATCGCCCCCGCATCCAAAAACAAGAACTATTTTTCCAGAAGTTTCTTTTTTGATGCTTTCCAAAACATGACTTAGGGCATCAGGGGTGTGAGCATAATCAATAATTATATTAGAGCTATCATTTGTTGAAATTTTTTCTAACCGGCCCTTAACAGGTTTAATAAATTCCAAGCTCGAAAAAACTTTACTATAATTAC
>Ga0209709_10000345_pt1 | contig 44225 bp, 39 predicted proteins | sample ArcticOcean_MG_C_2_FD_187435 | JGI IMG/M metagenome (GOLD analysis project Ga0209709, IMG submission 187435) | Marine microbial communities from western Arctic Ocean - ArcticOcean_MG_CB4_136 (SPAdes) (version 2) | ecosystem: Environmental > Aquatic > Marine > Oceanic | place: Arctic Ocean... | reverse complement strand
GTTTGTGTATCTGTGATACATGTGGCCACGTAACCCCTAACGGTGTTACTCAACTCCTTTCGTTTATCGATGAAGAAGTCATCAAAGATGGTGGATACAAGCGAAGAGATATCGAAGTTAATTGGCATGGCCACCAAGACAGAGGCCTTGGAGTTGCAAATAATCTTGCAGCGGTAGAAGCAGGTGCCGATGTGATTCACGGTACCGCTTTAGGGGTTGGCGAAAGAGCAGGTAATGCACCTATTGACCAAACTCTAGTCAATCTATCATTGATGGGAGTCATCAATAATGACCTTTCTTTGCTAAATGAATACGTTAACAAGGCAAATGAGTACATCAAAGTCCCTCTACCACGTAATTACCCAGTATTTGGAAGAGATGCATTCGAAACAGGTACTGGCGTTCATGCTAGTGCAGTAATAAAGGCGATCAAAAAAGGAGACACGTGGCTTGCAGACCGTGTCTATAGCGGTGTTCCAGCAGGAGACTTCGGTCTTAAACAAGTAATCAGAATAGGTCACATGTCTGGACGTTCTAACATCATACATTGGTTAGAGAGTCGAGGTATGGAAGCAAATGAAGACCTTGTGGCTCATCTATTCGAAGTTGCTAAAAGCCAACCAAGAAATATGGAAGAAGAAGAAATTGAAGATGCGATAAAAGCATTTTTGCAGTGATCACGAGTCTGCTTCTTCCTGCTCAGTTTCATCAGCATTGATCTTGTTCCATTCAGCATCTACCGAACCTCCAGACCATTCGCCCTTAACTTCGATTTCAACCAATTCGTCGATTTCATCTCTCCAGATTGCATCTCCTTGGCTTCCATTTACGATTAGAACTCCCCTGTCGTCAATTTGTGAACGTAGCAACTCGGTGTGCTTGGCTACTGGAAGAATATGCCCGACAGGTGTGCCTGCGGTCACGAATGGATTGGTTGCAGTACATATCATCAAACCATCCACTGGGGCAACAATATCAACTGAAAGTCCCGGGGAGCCTGGGTCGGAAATTATAGCGACAACATCTCCTTTCGCAACGACACTACCTGGACTTACAAACATGTCAAGCAATCCTCCTTCACCTGCTCGCAGCCAAGTGGAACCACCTGCATTCAATCTAAACCGGGGTCTGCTAGGGTTCTTTGGAATAACTTTCAAAGATCTCAATACATTCAAACATCCATGTACTGCAACTTTGACAGACGCTTGGTCTAGCCAATTAGCTCCACCGCCTTCGTAGGTAATAGCGGCAATATCCATCTCATTTGCAATTCTTCTCAAACTTCCTTTAGGCGGTCTGCTATCCAGTACAACTTCGATTCCAAATGCCTTAGCGATAAGATTGGATTCCGGATGAGATAAATCGCCTCTTATCTGTGGCATGTTAGACCTACCCGCAGCAGCACTGTGTAGGTCAATAATAACATCAGAGTCTTTGATTAGGTTACGTCTTACGGTATTTGCAACTCTTGATGTTGTGCTTCCTTTAGATAGGCCTGGAAATGCGCGATTTAGGTCTCTACCATCTGGGAAATAGCGCGATTTAGCCCGATACCCAGGGAGATTTAGAACTGGAACAATTCTTATTGTTCCCGCCATTGAATTAGGGTCTAGTGCACCATCTGGATCAGTGAATATCGCTGAAAGAAGATTTGTGCACGTACTAGGACCGGTTAATTCGTCTCCGTGTGTTCCACCGATTATAGTAACGACAGGGCCTGGTCTAACCCCATGGAATATAGTTACGGGAATCGGCCAAGAGTCACCCATCTCGACATTCAGCAATGGCATTTCTATGGTTCGCATTTCACCGGTTTTTATTCGCTTACGCAAAAACCGAATATCTTTCCATTCCGAGGTACGATCCCATTCAGGTCTCGCTTCAGATTCGTGTTCTTCCAACGCCTTTTTAATGGCTAGTCGGCGAGTTTTTGGAAGTTCATGAGCGACTCTGACTCGCCGTTTCTTCCCCGCCATGTTGGGCCATCAATCGATGTGACATCAAGGTGATGGATGTCAGGATAAACAAATCAACCCCCTTGTACCATCAGGTAACATGGGAGCCGGAGTTCAACGACAATATGCCCCTTCTTCGATTTGCTTTGGGTGTGGTCCTGCTAACGAGAAGGGGTTGCAAATTGATTCGCATCGGTGTGATAGCGGCCTAGAGTTGAAATTTACACCAGCTGAAGAGCACCAAGCCTTTCCTGGAATGATAAATGGAGGAATAATCGGTAGTTTGTTGGATTGCCATGGTAACTGGGCTGCAGCAATCGCTTTGATGGATGCCTCTGGTGCAGATGAACCACCGTGTACGGTAACTGCCACTTACAGTGTGTCCTTGAGGCGGCCCACTCCTGCAGGTGTTGAATTACACGTGTTAGCAGAAGTTGAGGAATTATTTGAGGACCGGGCAAATATCCGGATGACACTCACAGCTGAAGGGAAAATTTGTGCAACCGGAAAAGGCCTTTTTGTCGCGGTAAAAGAAGGGCATCCAGCCTATCATCGGTGGTCATGAATGGCGAAACCATCGCCTTCACAGTTAGTGGAGTTGAATGAACTTCGTGATTTTGTAATAGAGGTTATGTCTGCGATGGAAGTCTGGAGTGAGCAGCAACTTACTAAACTGACTGGGATAAAACTTGGAGTCTTAAGGAGAAATGCAACACAGCGTCATGGAGTTACGCGGTGGAAACTAGGAGTTAGAAATCCTAGTCTGCCAGAACAGGTTGAAGTTATCGATTTGCATCCAAGATTAATTTCCGATGAATGGCGACCTTATGCTGGATGGGTAATGCATCATGAATTTGTTCATGCTTTAGGTTTTACAGCACATGATTCTAAATTTCGATCATTAGAGGAACTTTGGCCAAGCCCGAAGTCTGGGAAAATGGGTTCGGCATTTACTGAAATGCTTCGAAAGGAAAAGGCCTCTTGGTTATGGGTTTGCAATACATGCGAAAAGGAGTACCCACGCCAGAAAGCAGGCCGTGGTAAGTATCTCTGTAGAGTTTGTAGGACAGTTCTAATCGATGTACCCAATAAAGCGTCACAGTGATTAGGTTAGGTATTGACGGCAATCTATGGCGAGGCTTGCAGTCATAGTACTCATCTGCTTGTTAGCCAGTCCAATAGTTTCTGCTGCTATTGATTCAGAGGAAGGCGGTGGTGAACTGTGGTTTTCGTGTGATGGTGTTGATGATTGTACATTAACTGAGTTTCATACCGGTGAAGAAAGTATAGGTGGTACAGTTAATTCAGCAACTCCATTTTCACCCGAAACTGTATTCATTGAATTATCAATGCATCCCGCACAGAGCGAAATTGCACTTATTCCTGACCAAATCGACGAATTGCAAGTTGATTTACGCTATCAAGACGATATTGCTGGGATGACCAGGCCAGATGTACAAGTAACGATAATTATAGCCCAATCAACGACACTAATCGAGTTTGAAGGCGACAATAACCCTTCTGATGGGATATCCGGTCCTCATTTTATTGAAAATGAGCCACTCGATCATGGAGGAGACCGACTTCTCTGGCCTGAAGAGCAAATCAGAATCTTGTTGCAATTTGAAATCGATAGGCCAGGTGCCTGGCAATTGAACCTCAGAGGAGAATCTTACATGCTCTTGGATATTATTTGGTCAGAGGATACCGAATCTAGGAATGTCGACGAACCATCTTCAGATTCATCTCCGCGCCCTACAGATTTGGAAACTAACCATTATGGCGCTTTAGTATCGGATGATAGAGATTGTTGGGCCTTTGAAGTAGCCAGCCATGAATTATTGAGAATTACATTTATTTGGGAAGTAGTTCCATCTGAAATAGAACAATCTCATGGACGACCAGATTTGATTTTACCAGATAGGAGAATGGCTCCAGTTCCCGAATTGGAAACCGAAGTAATCAATGGCGAGACGAGAATGACTTGGCAATGGAGGGCACTGCCTACCGGTGATTACAATTTTTGTATTGGGGGCCTACTCGATTCATTCCAACCATACCAATGGGCCGGTTTAATTGCGTTTGAAGGAATAGGCCCGACCTCTCCCGAAGAATTTGATTATTCATCCTGGAAATGGCAAGGATTCGGTATGAAGGCAGAAGATAATGGGGGAATTGAACTCAATGCTGCATCTGGAATAATGGTGCTGATTCTTTCATTGGCAGTATTAGTTGGATTATTTATTGAAATTAGGGAGGATACTACATCGAAACCGATTCGATATGGAATTTTTGTGCCAGGGGTCTTAATTTTAATTTTAGGAGGTGTTGTTTCACCTTTATGGGCCATTGGTGGTGAGACTCAATCTACAGATGAAATGAGTTTAGAAGAATTAATCGACACAAGATTGGACCAATTATGGCACGCTTCCCATCCGGGAACGCCGGCTTCCTCAAGAGCTATGCATGTGGGTGCGACCTTCGGAATGTTAGACGGAGATACACTATCTGTACGTCTCGAATCAGATGCTGCTTGGCCGCTTGACGACGGCAGATGGCAATTGCATATTCCACAAATTTATGAATTGGATTTGGAGGCTTTGATTTTTGCAAAGGTTGCACAGAAAAGCAGTTCCTCACCTATCGATGACATGCTGGATTCGCATTCTCGTACATTCATTCTTCTTTCTGCAAGAACTCTGATACTTGATTTACTGATACTTGAAGCACTTTTAGTTGTAGATGAAGTTCCCCAATCGAATGTTATCCATTTTAAAACAGAAATGGTAAAATCCCGTAGTCTAGGATTGATTCAAGACCCAACATGGGGTACTCGTCCAATCGATATACCAGAGGGGCGATGGAAATTGATGCAAGATAATCTATATCCTAGTTTAATTTCTATTACTATGCTTGACGGAGTAAGAGATGATTTAGACTTTAGAGTTCAATTAGGGACTGATATCGACCATAATTTGTTGTACTCTACTGAAGCAGTTGCTCCATCAGAACCATTATTTGAATCTCAATACATTTGGGTTATTGCAGGAATAATCCTCACAGTAATTGGAATTGGTATGGAAAACCGCAGACGGCGTAACGCTAAGATAATCCTAAATCAGATTGTATCTGAAAACCTTTGGAATTAATTATTCGTCGATGGATTGTAGAATCTTCTCGACTTCTTCAGTGATATTTCCACTGTCAAGTGCCTTTGACAACTTTGTGCGCTTGGCCTTGGATAGGCTCTTTGCAGCCCCATCGATCATCTCTCTTTCCTCATCACTGACAATACCATCTGCAAGTGCTGACTTTATTGCCCCAGTAACTGCCATCTTAGCCGCATCTTCATCGCTGATACCAAGTACTTCCTGTATGGCTTTCAACTCTGTAAGTTCTTTATCGGAAATCACTCCATCTGAGTAAGCATTCTCATACTCTTTAACTAGGAAATCTGCATATGTATCAGGGTTTAGAATTACATCACGAATAAGGCCGTAGTCTACCGAACCTTGTTTGGAGGTAATATCTAGGAGAACAATCGACTTGCGAATTTCCTTAATCGCCATATCCTTCAATCCATGCGCAGCCCATAACAAGCCAGATACCGCCACAGCTGCACCAAACCATCGCATAACATCTGGGTCGACCAAATTGCCGGGGGATATCAGTTGGAATATACCGATTACGGACATTAAAGAACCAGCAATGACCTCGAACCAATCATTCAAATCAGGTTCATCGTCAAAAACTGAAAGTCTCTCATCGACTATGCTATCCTCTGGGCTCATATCATGGCCACATTACGGATAGGACTTGAGGATGTCGGCGATTTAATCGCTTACCTTTTGGACTATTGACTCCCACTAATGGTCCATGGGTGAGCCAGAACGCGCAATATCGCGACTTGGGCTTCCCGAAAACCTTGTCGAATTTTTCGATAAAGAGTGGGGGATTACAACTTTATATCCCCCACAAGCCGAAGCCATGACTTCGGTTCTTTCAGGGCGGAATACCATGGTTTGCATCCCTACTGCAAGTGGTAAAAGTTTAGTTGCATTTATGGGAATCGTTCATCAAATCAAAGTCAAAGATGTTGGGTCACGTGGTATTTACATCGTTCCACTGAAAGCACTCGCTAGTGAAAAGCAAAACGAATTGAAGCAATTAGGCGAGTATCTCGGTTTGAAAATCGGATTGGGAATAGGGGATGCCCCGAATGAGGCAAAACAAATTGGTGATTGCGACATTTTGGTATGCACTAGTGAGAAGTTAGACTCATTGATGCGTTCAAGACCTGAGGTTTTACGTCGAGTCTCGATTGTAGTCGCTGATGAATTCCATCTTGTGAACGATAGTCATAGAGGGCCAACTATGGAAATAAATCTTGCAAGAATACGTCATTTACTTCCTAATGCCCAACTCATCACACTTTCGGCTACGGTTGGTAACTCACAAGACCTTGCAGATTGGTTGGATAGTGAATTGATTCTATCGGAATGGCGGCCGGTTAGTTTGGAGTATGCAACTCTTGCAGAATTAGATTTGGAACCACGTGCCATACAACAGAGTGAACTAACTTCTGAAGGGTCACTAAATCCTCCGAGAACTCTAACCGGGCCCAAGAGTCACATCGCTTGGGCTGCTTTGAGTGATGTTCATGAACAGGGTGGGCAATTGCTAGTATTTGTCGCGGCTCGCCGCTCAGCCCAATCAGAAGCTAAGAAATTGGGTCAACGAATGTACAAGTATCTCTCGAAAGAAAACCCTGAATCCCTTTTACCGCTAAAGGATTTATCCGAGAAACTGTCTCGGTCTTCCAATTCAGCCATGGGTGACAATTTAGCAGAGTGTGTCCTTGGAGGTGTTGCTTTCCATCATGCAGGTTTAAGGCATAATCAGAGAGCTTTAATCGAGGATGCATTCAAAGATCGAATATTGTATTGTCTTTGTGCAACCCCTACACTTGCAGCAGGTGTCAATCTACCTGCGCGCAGAGTTTTGGTTAGAGATCTGAAAAGATATGAAGATGGCATGAGTCGTTTTCTACCCGTCATGGAGGTCAGACAGATGCTTGGTCGAGCCGGAAGGCCGCGTTATGACCCAATCGGAGAGGCATGGTTAGCATGCAAAGGCGGAGATCCTAGGGAAGTTGCCGATGAGATAGCAGAACGATATATCCATGGCCCAGTGGAAGATATAACTTCAAAATTAGCTGCTGAACCAGCAATGCGATTCCATTTATTGTCATCGATAGCAACCGGAGGGTTGAATTCACGCAGTGAAATTGGAGGTTTCTTCTCCAGTACCTATCTTGGACATTCGCAAACCCATTCATATCTTCAAGAAAATATAGATTCAATGTTAAGATGGTTGGTAGAAAAAAGATTCATTCGAAGAACAAATATTGGAAGCATCCATGAATCATGGGATGATGAAACACCTTCTTGGGTCGATGCAGCACAATCTGCATCGGGAGTAAGTTTTACATCAACTAAATCAAAAGAACCAACCGAGGCCACATTTGGTTTCCAAAGAGCATCTAGAATTAAAATATCAACTCCGGTTTCGTTTGATGTTGAAGCACTAGACTCGTGCTATGAAGCAACCTCGATGGGCGAGAGAGTGGCCCAATTATACATCGATCCACTTTCCGCAGACATTCTAATCGATGGATTACGCCGAGCCGTTCGAAGAATCGTCCGTAAAACGTTACCAGTGACTGAATTTAGCCTATGTCACTTGGTTGCAGCAACACCAGATTTCTTGTCACTTTGGCCTAAATCAAGTGAGTTGGAGTTTGGTAGCACTCTTCGCCAAAAAGCAGCATTGGTTGAAGATGAATTATTGATTGAAAGTCCGATAGATGAGAGGGCCATGGGTTTGGTAAAGAGTGCATGGTGTACCGAAATGTGGTATCAAGAAGAAGATATGCGCAATATCGAAAAAGAAATCGGAGTTACTCCCGGCGACGTACATTCACGAACAGATTTGATGTCCTGGCTTCTATTAGCATCTAGAGAGGTTCTTCTACGCGATGAAGTATTTGCAGAGGAACACCTGGGTCATGTGGCGCAACTCGCAGGAATGATTGAATTAACTAGGGCAAGAGTAAGGGCGGGCTGTAAAGAGGACCTTCTACAACTAGTTCAAGTGAGAAATGTAGGGCGGAATAGAGCAAGAACTCTTTCACAAATGGGTATACGCACCCCTGCAGACCTTCTTGCGATGGGTCCTAAAGAATTAGACTTACTAAAATCCAAGCGAGGCTGGGGGCCAATACTTGTAGAACGAATTTTGGATTCTGTCCAGCGTCTTGCGATAACCCCCAAACCCCAATCGCCACGAAATGACGATGAACCATTGCCTGGCGAGCGTCAGGATTGAAACCGAGGATGGTTTCGGGATAATGTGTCCGCACCTCCTTTCCCTTGTTGTCGGGTATCTTTGGATGTCCCTTGTGACGATCCAAGAGCCCTTGCTATGACTTGGATTGCTATTCGTGAATCAGAACACTGGGCCTTGATTAGTGGTTCTAGCCTAGCTAGCGACATACATGCATGGGTCGCTCATCAAGTACTGATGAGAAATAATGAAAGAAAGGTGATGAAATCAAATTCATTGGACGGGGAGTTTATTCGGCTACTGTCGGGAACGCACCATGTCGCTGCTAGTTTCAAACGGGCAGGTCTTTGCAAAGGGGATACTACTGCCTGGATAGTGGACTTGTCATGCGAAGAGGAACAGGAAATGTTTGCTGAACATGCTAGAAGAATGAACTTCAAAGTTCTAGAAGATCGCCCGGATTTGTCTATCTTTGATGCCAAAAGAATGGGTATTGAACTAGGGGAAAATGAAAATGCTGCAATTGGCCACATACACCTCGCAGATTTACGCTAAAATTCGTAAGTGTCAAAGAGCCCCAGCCCTACCACCGGGTTATGGTGGTTACAACCCGTCAATCAGATTCACCCCTTTCCAGCGGTAAAATGCTGGATGAAGATAAAATTACCAAGGCTCTCAACTTCGCTTCAAGCCTTGGAGCGGAGTATGCAGAGATTAGATTGGTTAGTGAGACTACTAACACAGCATCCCTAAAGGATGGAAAACTTGAACGGGCGATTCCTGGCCAAGAAGTGGGAGTTACAATGAGAATTCTTGCAGATGGGGCATGGGGTGTTCATTCCACTAGCGACATCTCTTCAATAACAGAGCAGGTTGAATCGACATTCAGACTAGCCAAAGCCGTTGCAGCACGTCGCTCTGCATCCCAAACTGTAGTTGAATTAGCAGAGGTTCCAATTATTCAAGATGAAATTCATTGGAAGAGTGCCAAGGACGTAAGAGATACCGACCTCGACAAAAGAATCGAGATGATGCTGGCAATCGACAATGAAGCAAAAGACGATGAAAGAATCGTATCAACATCTACAGGGTGGTCAGATGAACACATCCATACCGAACTGATGACCACTGAAGGAATGAATCGTGTATGGTCATTCCAAAGAAGTCTGATCAACGGTATGGTTACAGCGCGAGATGGCGACGAAGTAGTGTCCTATAGAATGAGGCATGGTGGCGAAGGTGGCCTAGAGGTAATCGAAGCCTGTGATCTTGGTGAAATGGGGCGGAATGCTAAAATTTCAGCCATTAGATTACTGAGTGCTGAACGTGCGCCATCCGGGAGAATTCCTTTAGTTGCCGATAGAGATCTGACTGGGGTATACATTCACGAAGCTCTAGGTCATCCTTGTGAAGCCGATTTAGTCGCCGCCGGCGATTCATGTCTAGAGGGGCGTTTGGGCCAAACAATTGGCTCAGAAATTTGTACAGTAGTCGACGATCCAACTATGAGGGGGGGATATGGATGCTACCCTATCGATGATGAAGGGGTAAATCCAAGGCCAAAGAATCTAATTGTAAATGGTGTACTTACCGAGTATCTTAATCATCGAGAAACAGCACACAGGTACGACTTAGAGCCAAATGGCGGTGCTAGAGCACAAGACGGATTACATCATCCTCTCGTCAGAATGTCAAATACCATTATTCAAGGTGGTTCGCATCGTGATTTGGATGAACTGATTGAAGATATTGACTATGGGATATATGCATGTGGCAGTAGAGGTGGGCAAGTTGACACAGGTAGAGGCTCGTTCCAATTCGCTGCACAAGAAGCATGGATTATCGAGAATGGCTCTCTAACCCGGCCAGTAAAAGACGTCAGTGTTTCAGGTATGACATTACAGATTCTCAAAGATGTTGATGGGCTAACTCGTGATTCTCATCTTGCAGCACCTGGCTTTTGTGGAAAAGGTCAGACCGTGCCAGTTGGAGATGGTGGACCATTGATGCGCATCAAGGAAGCATTGGTGGGATGATTATGATTCCAGATGATGCAGTAGAGAGGTTATTGGAATCCGCACAGGCAATAGGTGCGGTTTGCGATAAAGCAAACGTACAGCAATGGGAAGTTTATGCTACCCAAGGATACGGACATTCACTTGAGATTGAAGCAGGTCGCATTTCAATGGCCTCTGGCGGTGGTGAAGGGGGCTTTGGAATTAGAGTCGTTGAAGATGGCCGCTATGGATATGCGCATTTGGTCGACCCTAATTCTGCATCGAGAGCGATTGAACAAGCACTTAGTATTGCTAAGCGTTCCCCATCGATTGAAGGATTTGAATTACCAGGGAATAATCCGGCAACCAAAGTTGGCGGCATGATGGATAATGCCATTTTAGACCTTGGTCCTGAAGACTTATTGGAGCAAGGTGACCAGATACTTACTAGGGTTGCTGAACTTGATTCACGTGCAGTGGCAGTAGGTGGTGGAGTCGGTGTGGGTGCAGGCGCAGGTGTAATTGTAACCAGTAGTGGAATCCAAGATGGTGGTATTCACACATCTCATGGACTTGGAATTCATGTTTCAATCGACGAGGATGATCATCTCACCTCTTCTTATGAAGGTGAATCGTCACGCTCTTTACTCAAAGATTTGACTGCAAGTGTCGATAAAGCAGTACACTGGTCTCAAGCTACACGAGAGGTAATACCGGGTGGGGAGACTGAAGATTGCCCAATTTTGATGACATCAGATGGTTTCTCTCCATTATTTTCGGTAGTGGTTCCTACTGCAATAAAGGGTGAGAGATTAGCTCGGGGCGAATCTTTTTGGTCAGGTAAAATGAATCAAAATGTGATTGCAGACCACCTTTCTCTTGTCGATGATGGCTTGATGGAAGGCGGAATGTCTTCGGGCTCTAGAGATGATGAAGGGGTGCCAAGTAGAACTCAAACTCTTGTAGAATCAGGTCGATTGATTGGAGAGTTATGGTCGACACGTGATGCGGCAAAGTTAGTTGCTGAGGGTAAGGTTTCCTCAGCAGAATCAACCGGCTCAGCATCCAGAGGTGGGCACACCGCACCTCCGGTATGTGGTTGCAGCGACCTGACTTTGTCCTCATCGGCCAAAACACTGTCAAGGGATCGTCTAATCGAAGAAATGGAAAATGGGTATGTCGTTCACAGTGTAATGGGTGCCCATACAGCCAATCCAACAAGTGGCGATTTTTCAGTTACCACTTCAACAATTTTGCGAGTTGAAGATGGTCAAGTAGTGGGGTCGCTTTCCCAGGCAGGGCTATCGGGAAATATGGCCAAGGCTCTTGCTGGCAGAGTTGTATTGGGAGATTCACAAAAACGCAAGGGTTCATACAGTACTGGCTCAATGCATGTTCCAGATATTCTGTTAATGGATGGTCTTAGAATTAATCCTGCTTAAACCGCCTATACTTTCATTTTCTGGCGTGACTGGCAGACATCTTCAAGAACCGTCTCCAACGAACAGTAAACTCCACGGAGGTGAAAGGGAGTGTCCACAATACTAAACCAGCCAGCACAAAAGCCCGAACACCCGTCCTATGACGGGCCAGATGAAGAAATTAGACCACCGAGGTGTTCATGATGTCGGAAAACTATGACGCACATGTTGCAGAGGTACTCAAACAGGTTCCTGAAGCAGATGCGGAGAAAGTAGCTGAAGCATTTGCAAGGTATGAAAAGGATTTCTTGATACCTCCTGAGGATGCAATACGCTCGGTTTTACGACGTTTCCAATCCGATAATGGAGTCGTAGAGCCCGCTTCTAGCCAATCCGGCTCTTCACAAAAGCAATCTATTCCAATCAAGAAGGTAGGAGCACTATCTGAACTTACAGCAGATGATCGCAATGTGGAAATCGAAGTCGAAATTGTCACTCATAACTCTCGAACTACCATGGTCCGAGGTGAAGAAAAAATAGTTCCATACGGACTACTTGAAGATCAACCATATTTGGAAGGCGGAGGCAGAACTCGTTGGGAGTTCAAAGATTGGGGTAACCACCCAAATATTGCTCCAGGAGCAGTTGTAAGACTTGAAGGTGTATCTGTGAATGAATATCAAGGGCGTATGAGTCTCAATATCAATCAATCTAGCAGGGTTGTAGTTCTTCGAGAAGGTGTCAGAACGGTAACCACTCCTGGAGAGCCTGTTGAAATCAATACGATTAGTTCTGAGGGCTCAATAACTGTAGTAGGCAGGCTATTGGCAAGTAGAAAGGATGTAATCCATCGCAAAGATGGTTCAGGTACAATCGATATTGTCAGAGGCCGAATTGCAGATGATACCGGTGCGATCGGATTTCTTTCATGGGATCCTTTTGAGCACGAGATTGGTTCTCTGTTAAAGATTGAAAACGTTCAAGTTAGAACATTTAGAGACACTCCAGAACTCAATATTAGCGGTTCTGCTAGAATTGAGATTTACCACGATTCAAATTTCGCATCTGCCGATGATTTAGTTGCACGCTCAGTGAGCCGAATCGAAGATTTGAGAGATGGGTCAAGAGATGTTGAAATAATCGTTGAAGTCCAGAAGATGCTTCGACGTGATTTCAAAGGAAAGGATGGTGAAGATAAGAGCGTATGGTCCGGTGATATCGCCGACCCGACCGGTCGCTGTCGCTGTTCAATATGGTCTGAACCGCCTTTCGATTTTGAAGCAACACCAGTTGTAATTCGCTTACGAGGGGTCAGAGTAAGAGCTTGGCAGGGAATTCCTGACATCACAATAGATGATGTCTCACAAATCGAAGTTTTGGCTGCCGCTCCGTGGGGAGATGATATCGATTTGGCAAATAATATCGTGGAAGTTCCGTTGTCGGATTTGGCATCAGGAGCTAGTAGAGTTGGAATTTCAACTTCAGGACATATTATTTCTATTCGTGAGGATTCTGGTATAATCAGTAGATGTTCTGAGTGCCGTAGAGTGTTACGTGATGGTGAATGTGCAACGCATGGTTCACAAGAAGGTGACTCTGATGTAAGAATGCGATTGGTTCTAGATGATGGTAAATCTACAATCTCATTGATTGTAAATAAGGCGGCTTCGGAGTCATTGATTGGAATGGATCAGCAATCGATAACTTCTGATATTTCCGAAAACGGTACAATGGCATTTGTTCAAAACCTCAGGGAACGCTTGCTTGGGCGCCAATTGAAAGCTTCAGGGCGAACAATAGTTGACGAACAAGGCGCTATGCTACTTTCCGATGAAGTCGAATTAATCGAATTGGTTCCGGAATTAATAGCCGCCGAATTACGAGCAAAATGGGGGGTGGTTTGATTGCAACCAGCAAGAAGGACAAAAAGACAACCAGCATGGCATATGCTTGCATCTGAATTTGGAGAATCTACTTTGCATCAGCAAGGCTCAGGAGAGTTTGACCCACTATTCCTCATCACTAAACTCGGAGCCAAAGTCAATCGTTTGGTGGTAGCGGGTTTACTTGAGCGACTTGAGCCTCGTGAAACATCGAATGGAGCAACTCTGTGGCAAGGCCAAATTAGAGACCCATCCGGTCTTCACTATTTCTCAGTGGGTGATTATGCTCCAGAATCGATGCGTGAATTTACGGTACAATTGTCTTCTAGAATCGATGATGGTGAAACAATAATGCTGATTATGATTGCTAAAGCCAGATATTTCCAATCAGAAGAAGGTGCGGTTTACACTAGCCTTAGGCCAGAAGAAGCAGCAGTCATCACCCGTTCAACATATTGTGAGTGGTTAGTTAAAGCAGCCGAAGGGATGCTAACTCGTATGGATACTCAAGAAAAGTCGGTATCTCTTGAGAAATCGGTTGATGCTTTGAGAACTGGTGGCATTCCAGAGCATTTGTGTGAGAGTATTTTGTTGGCAAACGAACACTATGGGGAGATTGACCTTGAAACCTATAGGCTGAATATAATGCAAACATTGGATATTGCAGAAAACCGAATACCGTCTGCAACAACTCCTGCACCTGCGTCACAGGTTAGCCTGGATGTAGAGGGTAATGAAGCACAAAATACAGAGGAGGCAGGTGCGGAATCAACTGATTTAAATCAGGTTATTCTTGACTTAATCGCACGTTTAGATCAAGGAGAAGGTGTAGATTTCGATACACTTCTCTCAAATGCTGCCGCTAGGGGCCACGATCGTGATGCTGCTGAAGCGAGTTTGGAGGATTTGTCTGAACAAGGAACGGTTCATGAACCGCGGTTTGGGTGGTTTAAGGTAACAGTTTGAGTCATTTTACTCCAACAGGTTCAAGGCCCATTCGCGACCTCATCGGTTTACAGGTGAGCCAATGGGAGGAACTGATTTTTTTATTCGTCCAGCAAGTGGAACTTCCAGCACGGATTGGCTTAGGCTTCCTGATGCAGACATTAGCGTCGTAATTACTCGAAGAATTACCCGCACAGTACTGCACGGGGGGGAAGGTGATGATTTGGTGGACGAAGGTGCCGAATCTGCAGTTTATACCGTTCGTGGCGAAATGAGTTTAGATGATTACAAGAAGATATTGAAGATGTTCCGAAGTGGACAACCTTACATTCACGACCCATTCGAAGAAAGAGACGTAAAGGCTGTTTTCGGAAGAATGGAATATGATGGTTCGGAGAACCTCTACACTTTCGAATTCATTGAAGATATTCGTTGAGGTGAATTGATGCGAGCGTTGGATGAGTCGAGAGAGATTCTCTATGTCATTAGGACTCTTGATGTTCTGATGAGTTCTGGAGTTGGTCTTGAAGCCGCTATCCATTCAATGGCCCAAGGTGGTTATGGAATTATTTCCAAGGACTTTGCAGATTTAATGAAGAATATCAACAAAGGACAGCCAATGGAAAAAGAGTTACGCGCGCTTCTAAAAAAGGCAGAGAATGACGGTTACAAAAGAGTAATCAATACTATGTTGAACAATATCACTCAGAATACCGACATTATCGAAACATTGCGCAAGCAAGGCGAAAGAATGGAAGAGGTACGAACAGAGAATGTTAAGAATTACATCGAAGAATTAGGGGGCGTCCCTGAAACTTTGTTATCTATTGGAATGATTGGTCCAATTATATTATCCCTCGTCGGAATAATACCTCAATTAATCTCTGGAGGACTAGCCGAACTGGTTGGTGGACTAGAGCAAGATACTGCAATGAGTATAGTTAACATTGGATTATTCATTACCGTAGCTGGTATGGCATTAACCGGAATTAAGGCACATACAAAGGACCCAGGGTTGTGACATCATGATTTTTGGTATCCTTGAAATGTTTAGAAACGAACCACTGTTATTGTTCCTGATAACAATAGGTGTTGCCTCCGCAATTGGTGGTATTCCGCCAATTATTGAACGTCAAAGGCGAAGAGGCATTGAGAATGACTTGCCTGCAATGTTAGAGGCTTTGTCTGACTCCCTTGGTGCAGGACTTGGTCTACAACAAGCAATGATGGCAGAAGCAGACCGTAATACTGGTACTTTGGGCCGACTACTCAAAGAAACCCTTTCCGAGAGCCATGCATCATCTTTCGATTCAGCACTAGCTAATTTTGCAACGAAATCCCGCTCCTCACAGGTTCAAAGAGTAATGCACCTGATTTCAACCGCTTTAGAACAAGACGCCCCTTTGCAGAAGATTCTTGCAGATATGTCGCGTGATTATGAAAGATTGAATGATTTAATGAATCGCAGAGAATCTGAATTGATGGGTCGTGCAATTCTGATCATTATGTTTGTATCAATCGGTCTTCCATTTTTGATTGCATTTATCGTAGGGTTATTCGCTCCTAGGAGTCAAGGTTTCCAATTAGATGAGTTAAATTCATCATTCACTATGTTCTTTGGAGCAGCATCATTGGTGGCGATAGGAGTCAGTGGCCGTATGTTGGGCAGAATGCGTTCAGCACTTTGGTGGGCTCCACTGTGGATGTCAATCTCAATGACAATATATCATGTCGGAGTTCTTGTAATCGGAGGCTAATAAATGGAAAAAATATTGGGACAGTATGGAAGAGTGACCATCTACATGGAAGGGAATCATCCCTCGCCAATGTACTATGTCGATGGCGGATCAGAGCCGAACCCCTATGGGGATCTCGCGGTTCTGCTAGCAGATGATGAACTGGAAGAAGTCATGTATAACGGCGGCTCTCAATGTGTAAAAGTAGCGCATAGAGACCATGGGATGTGCAGAACAAATATATTTGTTGATGACCAACAAGGGCTGGAAATAGCTAGGAACATTGCAGCATTTACTTCAGTTCCATTAGGAGATGGACCAGGTCTAGTTCCGATTTTTGATGGAAGACTCCCAGATGGAAGCCGTGTTAACGGAACAATACCCCCTGTTTCACCAGATGGCCCGACCCTAACTATTCGTAAATTCCGTGACGACCCACTAACCATAATTGATTTGGTTAAATTTGGAACAGTCAACATACGTTTAGCTGCAATGATGTGGATTTGGATTGAAGGATTGGACAGCCGCCCTGCAAACTTCGTTATTGCAGGCGGGACAGGTTCTGGTAAGACTACTACTCTGAATTGTCTAGGGATGTTTATTCCATGGCATAAGCGTCTATTGACTGTGGAAGATACTGCTGAATTGCAAGTATATCACGACCACTGGCTAAGGATGGAAACTCGCCGTGAAAGGCCAGATGGGACTCCTGCAGTCGACATGAATGATTGTCTAAAATCTAGTTTGAGAATGCGACCTGACCGTATCATTGTAGGAGAAGTTCGTTCTAGCGAAGCAGCAACTTTGCTAACGGCAATGAATACTGGGCATGATGGGTCATTTGGTTCACTCCACGCAAATACTGCTATGGAGACAATTACTAGAATGATCAATCCTCCAATGAATGTACCTCCAATTATGCTAACAGGATTAGATCTAATCATTATCCAAGCACGTTTACATATAAATGGTAAAACTGCAAGAAAGATTACTGAAGTAGCTGAAATTGCCGGCATGGAAGGTGACAAACCTCGATTGAATGCAATTTGGAAGTACAACGCAGCAACCGATACAATCGAAGAAACTGGGATTCCTTCTAAGATGCGAGAAACAATTTGTAAATCAGCAGGAATAACTCCAGCTCAATTTGAACAGCATCTTGTTCAGAGGGAACAGATATTGGCCGATTTAATACATAGAGATATCAGAGATATTGATACAGTGACCAAGGTTATCCAAGGTTTCTACGCTACTCGTTAATTGTTAGAGAGGTTTAGGCGGGCGAGTAAATCGTCAACCCCGTCGATTCTACTTCTCATCGAAGAAACCCTATCTGCTGCATCAGCAACCGATTCAGCAAGTACAATTTCTTTATCAACTTCCGGAGAACCTTCAACTGGTTTGAATTGCTGTACTAATCTCTTCAAATCTGAAATAATTGAATCTATCTCTGTATCGGAGACCTTTATCCCCGGCGCAATCCTTGGAATCTCAGATGGAGATATATGGCCTAATTCAGCACCGATAACTCCTGCTGCAGCAACAACTCTTGGGCGTAAGTCTGAATTGTTGACGTCATATCCTTTCTTTTCGAGGAATCGAATCACTAGAGCTTGTTGTGATTCGGAATACGAACCATCAGATTTCTCAAGAATAGCTTCAACCAGTTGTTCAAACCCTTCGATATTCCTTTCAAGGCGATCAAGTGTTCTCCTTTCGTCGGACTGTAGGTGAACCGCACCATGCTGAAGTAATCGAATTACTCTAGTTCTTCTAGCAGTTCTAGGATCGCTGGCTGCAATTTCTTCATCCAATGATATCTGTAAATCGAATAAGCCATGTAGTCGTCCAGAAATCGAAGGTAAAGACAAATCGAGATTCAATTCCCTTCCTTTTTCTTCAAATGCCATTCTGGCTTTTACCATATTGCCGTCAGTCGACGCAATTAATTCTGGTAAAACATTCCTTAGAATATTACGTGCTTCTTCGAAACCGCGCAGGGCTTCTCTCTCACGCCATGAATTAGGCATTGTATGCATGGCATCTTTTTCTGCCTTAGCCATTGCATCGAGTGAATACAATCTTGCTTTGACATAATCTGCAGCATTTGAGTCATTTACTGGAAGTCCATGTGCGGATAGGCTAGAGATGAATGCTTCAACGTCTTCGGAGTCAGTAATTAGCCCAACTAGTAGGTAATCTCTGCACAATGCATCAATTTCGGCAGTTCTCCCTTCTATTTCAATAACGGATTCCGTTATTTCGACAACTGGAGGTACTGGCGTTGGAATTGTTCGGGGAGATATATCGATGATCTGCACCTCGCCAACTTCCTCAATATCAGCCATAATTTCGATTTCATCAATCGGTGCAATTACTTGCTCAACATCTTGTACAAGTTGTTGACTTATTACAGGACTTGCAGTTTGATATTCATCAGATGGAGATGGTATTTTGATTATTTTCGGTTCCCCTCTTGGTCGTCTCAAACTCTTTTTAATGGCTCCCCAGGAGCCTGATTGCGAGGTGAGCACTCCTGCAACTCTCATCAGTAGTGCCTGCTTTGTACCTGAACGTGGTAAATCTAATTTTGAACACAGGTCATGTAATTGATCACGAGAGAGAGCATCCAGTTTTTCAGGAGTAAGTTGCTTTGCATCGTGATTAAGATGTAAAAAGAGACGTTGTCGTCTTTCTCTAATAGAACCTGACTTCTTTACTCCAAATACAGCAAGTACATCTCCTATGTCATTATTTAGAATCGAATCGATACCTTCTGGTGAGACGTCCCATTCATCTAATACAAGGTCAGCAATCAGTCTGGCGCGCAGTACTTCAACAGAACCATTACGAGAAAGTCCATGCTCTGCACAGATTTCTTTCAGGCGATCTAATCTTGCCTGATGTAGGTCAGAAAGAAGAGATTGCTTGACATTCATTTGCATTCCTCAACCTCTCTCCACCCCTCTCCATATTTGAGGTTGCACCCTTGTGAAGGTGCTTAGGGATACATTCCGGAGGGTCATTTTTCTTATCACGGCCCCTTAGGGGCCAAACAATCAATCCCCTTTTGATGGCAACACCTTCAAACGCCGGCATCACTGAGACAGAATGAGGGCGGAGTATGGGGCGCTATGAACGAGCAGCAAAAGGGTCTCTGAAGGAGGCAACCGCTCTAGCATCAGGTATAATTGACACGATAAGGTATGATTTACGTCGTGAAGAGGTACGTCTCGAAGATGAAATGCGAGAGCGGGTTGAGGTGGTACAATCAATCTTAAACGAAGTTGCTAGTATTCAAGATGCTATAATTGCAGGTTCTTTAGAAGTAAAAAGAGAACTTGAAAAGGCTCAGAAGAGGATGACTAAATACGGGGACCGTGAATTGATGGTCACCCAAATAATAGGTGCAGCCGGTCGGTTAGGTGAACTTAGATCGTTGCATAATGATGCCGTTCATCGTATTCAAGGAATCTTAGCAAGGCCACCATCGGGTGTCGACATTATTGAACGACTGACCAAGGATCTGCTAAAGTTATCAGGTTCTTGGGAAGCATCAGCAAGGCACATAGATGAATCTATTTCAGATGTCGTAGATTCTAATCCACCTCTAGAGATGGTTGAATTATCCAGGGAATTGAACAACAATGGTTTTGATTTGATTCTAGCAGGGGAAAACCGTGACCCTGAAAATATAGAAAAGTGCAGATCTAAGATTAGAGACTTGACTGGTGAAGATTCTCCGAATTAATCAGAATCTTCATCTTCCATCATAGGGGAATGGATTCTTTCATCAGATAATCTGCCCTTGGACACCATGTCATCGATGTAAATATCCATCAATTCCTTCATCCGTCCTCGTGCCTCTTCAGTAGGTTTCTCTCGCATGATTTTCAGCAGTTGATTCCAATTATTGAGCACCTTTAGTGAAGCTGAATGACTTTCAGCAGGGTGGAATATTTTCTCAACACCTGCAGTGACAGTTCCATCCCTGTTGAGCGTTTCAAGTGCTAAATCAAGCCTAATTTTACCACCTTTAATCTCATCTTTATCACTGACGATGCCACGATTTGCTAAATCGTCACCTGTACGTCTTGCTTCCCTAAGAATTGTTCCAACCTTACGTTGTTCAATCATCATTGCAACTTTGTCATGCATTGCGATATTTATGTTATCCAACAACATCATTTCTAGTCGCAAAGATAGGGCTGCTCCTTCATCTATGACTTCAGTAATATCTGTAATTGGAAAATCTTGTCTTGATATTAGAACTGTAAATCCCTCCAATGGCACAGGGATAAATCGAAATCTCTCGATATTATCTCTTTGCATTCCCAGCGTATGCCTTCTTGTTTTAAACGGCAAAGCAGCATGTAATGCTCTTGGAATAATGTATCCGTCAATCGTATTATTCAGTCTAAGATCCTCAAGCCACATTGTTCTTTCAAACAATTCTTCTGGCGCTTCTCCAAACTCATTTGGAAGCATTACTTTGATGTCCTTACGAAGTCTTATCATTTGACGTCGAACAATTTCACAATCTGCAATAATTATCGCACCTTTAGGTACATATTCCGGTTTATCATCACAAACCAATACTCGAGTTGGCTCCCTACGTGGTAATACAATGGAGGCATTCAAATCCTTTTCGCGGTTTTCATACCACCATCTACCCGATGCTGCTACCAAATCTCCATGTCCTTCTCGTAGTAATTCAATCGCCGATTCAATGTGTGGAACTGGTCGTTCAACTAAAGTCAATCCCTCAGGGTGGTTGTCAATCAATTTCTTGACATGTGTGTGGACACCATCCCCTATTTCAGGGCATAAAAGGATCTCAAATCGTTCCTCGTCGCTCATAGCATCCACCTCGGCCAGCATATGCCGGCACTCGAAGGGCGCCCGCCACTCGTTAAGAAGGCGACCCTTGTGGGATGTTTCATGGAGGACAGCATCGCACTTGACTATCTTCAAGATATGCGAGAATTGATCAATGCAAATCTGGAATCCATTATTATCGAGAAACGTGCAATTTATGGTGAAGTTGCTGAACTGTCGGGTCGTATATTGTTAGCGGGTGGAAAGAGACTTCGTCCAATCCTTGCTATTTTGGCATATGAATTGGCAGGAGGCCAAGATATTGATGAAATAATGCCATTGGCTTTGGCTTCAGAATTCATTCATACTGCAACTCTCGTCCACGATGATATCAACGATGAATCATTAACGAGGAGAGGGCAAGAAACTTTGCAGGCGTTAGTTGGACAACCTAAAGCAATTATTGGTGGAGATTGGCTATTCGTTCAGGGCTTTGGCCTCGGGGGAAGATATCGCAAGGAAATAGTAGATGTGATGGCCAATTATTCCTCACGATTAGCCAGTGCTGAATTTAGTCAACTGGATCATGTCTTAGATTTATCAACATCCCCTGAAGATTATCTTCAAATTGTGAGGGGTAAGACTGCTGGACCATTCGCAGCAGGATGCAAGAGTGCAGGACTAGTCGCAAATGTAAGCGAAATAGAATGCAACGCTTTATTCGAATTTGGAATAGAATTGGGTATTGCATTTCAACTAGTTGATGATTTGCTAGATATCCGAGGTGACGAAAGAATGGGTAAACCTCGTGGCTCGGATGTCTATGAAGGGAAAATGACACTACCCCTCATCCACGCTTTGACCTTACTTCATGGAGAACAAAGGATAAGGTTAGCTGAAATAATTCGATGTTTTGACGATTCATTATTTGATGAATTGATTTCACTATTAGAGAGTGCTGAAAGCCTAAAATATTCTGTGATTTTGATAAATAACCATTTGGAAAGAGCGATAAATCATCTTGATATTTTCAAAGACTGTGAAGCAAAGCAATTGCTTAAACATGTAGTCACAATGGTTCAAGATCGTCACTCATGAGGTGGTAGCGTGTCAGATTTCGATAGAGATGTAATAGTGATTGGAGGCGGCCCTGCTGGAAGTACAGTGGCTCGCTATGCCGCTAATGGTGGCGCTAATGTCTTGGTTATTGATGGAAGAGACCCTATTGGAACCCCGTTACAGTGTGGCGAACTAGTCCCCTCAAATGATGAGATGCGGCGCTTATGTCCTAGCGTTCCAAATATGGATGAACTTTTCCAAACCCCTGTTGCTGCAATATCCCGACATTCCAAGGAAATGCATTTGGTTCCTCCTTCGGGGAAGCCTTTGAAATTTGATTTTGATGGATATGTGCTAAATCGAGTGGCTCATGACGAATTCTTAGTCGGGTTAGCCAAGAAATCAGGTGCAGAATTTCTAATTAATTCAAGAGTTGAAAAGGTAGAAGAAAATAGGGTCGTATTACGAAATGGAGACTCTTACAGTGCTAAGATCATAGTTGATGCCGGTGGACATAACGGACCAATAAGAAGAGATTATTGGAATGAGAAATCAACAAAGATTCCAGTTAAATTTGTGTTGATGGAAGGGGATTTTGGAAGTGCAGTCGAACTTCACTTTGGCTCAATGGCCCCTGGTGGTTATGCGTGGATGTTTCCTAAAGAAAGTGGTGCAAATATTGGCCTCGGTATCCAACGTAGTTTTTCAAAAGGACGTAGCCTTAACCAATATACTGAAGAATTCATATCAAAGTACAATGGGGAAGTTACCTTCAATGGTGCAGGGTCTTTACCCATGTCAGGCACAATAAAGAAGTTCGTAAAAGGCAATTACATGCTCGTAGGTGATTCTGCTGGAATGGTATTGCCCTCTAATGGAGCAGGCATTACTATTGCAATGATTGGTGGTAGAATAGCAGGTCAAGTGATTGCTGAGAATATATCTCAAGGTACACCTTTAGAAGAATATGAGATTCGTTGGAAGAAACAAATGGGCAAAGTCATGCGTAATTCAAAACGCTCATTCAAAATAGGTAGTATACTATTTCGATTACCAGATTGGATACTGAACTTGATGTTCAATCGTCTGACAAAAAGAATAATTTGGCGAGCTGTAACTTGCCGAAGAATGCTTTGGATTATCTAGTGTTACAATTGCTGGGTGATAATCGACCGCTTTTATCTAAAGTAAGCGGTTGATTCAAGTGGATTGCATGCGAGGCAGCATCATGCAGAGAGATGATGGCGCGGTTAGCCCGGTCATCGGTACTGTATTGCTACTTGCAATTACAGTCTTACTTTCAAGCATGGTTTTCGTAATGATGGCATCATCTTTTGATAATGTCGAGAAGGCAGAACCGCGCGGTAAGGTTTCGGTTAGAGCGCTTTCAAATGGATACCACGTGATTACAGTTACCAGCCTCGACCAATCTCTTGACCCTGCGAGAGTCAAGTGGTCTGTAGTCAATGAAACGGGCCAAAGTGTAGCGGAACATACTGGTTATATCGCAGATTCAGATGTCTATGGCACGGTTGGCGCAAATATCTCGTTCCATGACCGAGACGCGGGATGGTCAATGACAAAAGGAGATTACTTTGTGGTTAATTGTGGTATTCTGAATTGTAATACTGGAAACCATTACTTCCAACTCGTTGACACAGGAAGTAATACAATATTAGCACAGATCAGGCTACCTGTTGCAGAAAGTTAACCACCGATAAAAGACATCTCAACCTTATCCTCATCGATTTGACCTCTATTTTGGGAGTATGCGTCATCTCTCTTAGTCCAAATAGTCCTCACAGCTTCTGCAATATCGTCTTTGGATGCATTCATTCTTATCATCGCTTTCAAATCATTACCCTTTGAAGCGAATAGACATGTGTATAGTGACCCATCTGCCGAAATCCTCGCTCGATTACAATCCCCGCAGAACGGTTTGGATACACTTTCGATAAACCCTATTTCCTGGCTACCTCGGAGATACCTATTCGCCACTTCACCAACATGGTTAGCGACTATTGGTTTGATTTCATCAAACATATTTCTCATCATATCACCTGTAATCACTTCATCTAGATTCCAGGAATTGGTTTGGCCTACATCCATGAATTCAATATAACGCACGATTACATCACTTCCAATGAACCTGTCAGCGACCATTTTCACCGAATGCTCATTGTAACCCGCTCGAATAACAGTATTCACTTTGACGCTCAAGCCAACCTTGCGAGCCGCTTCAATACCAAGGAGAACCGTTTCAGGAACTTCATCGGTATCTCCCATCGCCTGGAATGTTTCTACATCAACAGCATCTAGCGATACAGTTACGCGGTCGAGACCTGCATCTGCTAAATCTTCGGCAAAACGTTCTAGCAGTATCCCGTTTGTTGTCATAGCGATATCAAGTTCCTTTGGCAGCATTTTGATGAATTTACAGATGTCTTTGCGCAGTAAAGGCTCGCCTCCAGTCAGGCGTACTTTCGAAAGACCAAGTGGAATCAGTGCTTCAACAACTGTTGTCAATTCCTCATAACTAAGAATTTCCTTTTTGGCTAGGAATACATGATTTGTCCCGAAGTGTTCCCTTGGCATACAATATCGACATCGCATATTGCAACGGTCAGTAAGGGAAATCCGCAAGTCTCGTAACGGACGGTCACGGGAATCTCTGACCATATTCACTGCTATGGCAGACCGCTCTTCAACATGTGCCTTGGATGACTTCATGTTCAGGCACCAACTCGTAATGCCAATGGGGGCTAGAGCACAAGGGGCTCTTGGCCTTGGAGTCAATGAAGGAAATGTGTTTGTTATAGAACCCAGTATCCTTTCTGGAGTTTTGAAATTACCTCCTTCCAAAAGCCATGCAATGCGTTGGATAACCCTTGCTAGTATGGATGATAATCCAACAAAAATCGCTATGTGGGAAATCGGTAATGATGTTCAAGCAATGATCGATTGTTGGCGCAAATTGGGACTCGAATGGAATGGTAATACGATGACAGGTGGCAAATTATCACCTCCAGATGTGGTCTTGGATTGTGTAAATAGTGGAACTGCTCTTAGGTTTTTGATTGCACAAGCAGCAACTTGTAATTTTCCAATAGCACTAGATGGAGACGCTAGCCTACGTGCAAGGAGTTCCTTACATTTGATAAAATCTCTGGGGGTCTCATTATCTAAGGAGACAAATAGTAGTGGATACCCTTTGAAAATTCATGGCCCATTCAATAAAGAAATAGTGGAACTTGATGTTTCAGGAACCTCACAATTTCACTCAGCGGTGATGTTGATGACCCCTCGGACAAATGGTTTCACTTTGCTCACTAAAGGCGATGCAGTATCACGTCGCCACTCTTCTTTGACATGGGACTTATGCCAACTTACCGGTGCCAAAGAGCCGGGGACACCTTGGGTAGTAAACTGTCCAGACGTCAATATACCTCCTGATGCATCGATGATGGCTTTTGCTAAATTGGCCAGTCTTGATGTGGAAAACCCTCCTAGTGAGTCTGAGTCGATTGGCCATTCGTTGGAAAACAATATATTGAGAGATTCAAATGATTTGATCACACCGATGGCAGCATGGCTTTCGATGTCAAATGGTGGTGTGATTTCGGGAGCAGCTCATGCTGCTCATAAAGAATCGAACCGAATCACAAGAACTGTTGAGATGCTATCTCAATTTGGAATCGAATCATCTGCTACATCGGATGGTATTGTTGTAAAAGGGGGCCAAGTGCCCCGAAGGCCAGAGGGTGTTGTAGCGACATATGGCGACCACCGTATCCAAATGACTGCAGTTATTTTAGCAGGGATTTGTGGCGGTGTTATCGAAGGACCGAATCTTCATGAAGTAGCATGGCCTTCATACATCGAACAATTGCAGAGTTGTGGTTTGATTGTCGAATCAAAATGATTCAACCATGACGTCCGAAATGATGGTCAAGGGCATTTAGTGGTATTCGCATTGCAGTTGGCCTACCGTGTACGCACGCCCAAGGATTAGGTATTCTGCGCATATCATCTAGCAAGCGTCTCATCTGGGGCAGATTTAATCTCTCATTTGCCTTTACAGCACCACGACAAGCATTGAGGAATGCTAGGTGGTCTTTGCGTTGCTCAACAGTTTCCAATGGCGCCCCATCCTCACTCATGTCCAACAATAAGTCATGAACAAACGGTTCTAATTCACTTGCAGAAAGTAAAGCAGGTGCACTTGATATCGAATACCCTCCTGCACTTGATTCAATGATGAAACCCATCGAAGTCAGGTCTTCTATTCTGGCTTCTAAGCGAGCAATCTGTCTAGCATCGAGTTCTAATGGAACCGAACTGATTCTTTTTTGCGCTTGCCATAGACTTTCATCATGGCGCAGTCTTTCGTATCGAACCCTTTCATGGAGTGCGTGTTGATCGATAAGAAGTAATTCTTCATCAGCCTGCACAAGAATGTAAGAATCAGCAAACTGAGCTAACGGCTCCATTGCTGGTAAATTATTGATGACTGGTCCAAGAGGCTCAGAACTTTCAGGGTCCTCTGCATCAAATCCTGCATGCCTATGTAATTCCCTTTCACTGCTAGACAATGCCGGTGCGATTGCCTCTTTACCCGTGATTGTAGTTTGGGACGATTCAGCAACCGATACCGGTCTTGGTTTTTCGGTCTGTTTAATCTCAATCGGTTTATCTCCTGTCAAAGAAACTTGAGCCATTTTTGCCCAAGCAGGTTTCTCTACACTCCTTTTTTCAACTGGTTGTGATGCAAGTGATGTTATTCCAGTTATTCCACCACTTGATTCTGGTTCAGTAGGGGTTGATTCCAAGGTATAAGCAATAGCGCGCTCTAACCTTTCCAGAACTCTCCATGAATGGCGAAGTCTAACTTCTCGCTTGGTCGGATGAACATTCACATCGACTTCATCAGCAGGTAATTCTAGCATCAGAACGGCAACTGGGTGCCTTCCTTGCATTAAACGAGTTCTGTATCCTCGGCGGATAGATTGCAAAAATGGCTGTGATGCAACAGGCCTACCATTGATTAGAATGTGAATATCATCGCCCTTTCCTCTTGTGATATCTGGTGTTGAAATCCATCCTTTCCAATTCTCTTCACCTGGTGCAGCATCGTCACTTGGAGGTGATGAAATCTCAATCATACGCCCGGCTTGGCGACCTAATATGTCGTAAAGTCGGTCTTCCATTTCTTCTACCGCAGGTACTTCGAGAATGACTTTGTCATCACTTGTTAATCTGAAACCGACTTCCGGGTGACTAATCGCATGGGATACGACAACGTCTACAATTTGGCTTGTTTCTGTCGCAGGCCGGCGCTGGAAGGATAATCTTGCAGGTTGATTAGCAAAAATATGTGCAACCTCTATGCAAGTACCTTCAGCAATTCCAGCAGGTTCAACAAACCCTTTGTTGCCATTATCCATTATGATTTGTCGCCCTTCACTACCTGGTGGGCGGCTAGAAATAGTGAGCCTGCTAACCATTCCTATGCTGGCTAGTGCTTCCCCTCTGAATCCTAAAGTGCCTATTGATGCTAGGTCTTCTTGACTTCGCAATTTACTTGTTGCGTGTCGATCTAATGACAATGGCAAATCCTCTTCATGAATTCCAGAACCATCATCGAGAATGCGCATTAAATCAAAACCACCTCGTTCTACATCTATAGTGATTATACCAGCGCCAGCATCTATAGAGTTTTCAACTAATTCTTTGACAACTTGTGCAGGTCTTTCCACCACTTCTCCAGCAGCAATATGGCCAATTGTATTCTCATCGAGTTGGATTATTCTATTGGGTTCAGTCATTTCTTCCCCTCCAGTATTCTTTGTAACTCATACAATGCTTCGTGAGCATCTCTAGGGCTCATTGAATCGGGGTCAATATTAGCCAGTGCTTGCTTTAGAGCTTCACCCAAGATATCCTTTTCAACTTTGATTTGAGGTTGCCCGACAAAACCAAGCAGTGATGCTTGGCCCGCACGTCTTGCTGTGGGGGTTCCCTTTTCACCGGCTTTAGCACCGTGAGCTTGCTTCTCTAGGAATCCTAGCAAGTCACCAGATCGTTCGACTACATGGCGAGGTAAGCCGGCTAGGGCTGCTACTTGAACTCCATATGAATCATCACATGGGCCATCGGCAACAGTGTGAAGGAATTTCAATTCGCCATCGGATTCTGCGACCTGGACGTGAACATTGACCAGTCCTTCAGCATCTCCTTCTAGCCCAATAAGTTGGTGATAATGGGTTGCAAATAATGTTCTAGCACCTATTCTTTTACAGATGTCTTCAGTTACAGACCAGGCAATAGAAAGCCCATCGAAAGTTGACGTACCTCTACCAATTTCATCTAGAAGGATAAGTGAATTTGAAGTAGCCCGTTTTAGAATATGTGCAACTTCCATCATTTCCATCATGAATGTAGAACGTCCTCTTCTAATATCGTCAGATGCACCAACTCGCGTAAATATTCTGTCAACCATTCCTATTTGTGCACTATTTGCTGGTACAAATGAGCCCGCTTGTGCCAGTATGCTCAATAGAGCAGCACACCTTAGGTGGGTCGATTTACCACCCATGTTTGGGCCAGTTATCAACAGGAATTTCCGTTTGCGATCTAGGCGGATGTCGTTAGGAACAAATCCAGTTTGAACTTCCAAAACCGGATGGCGCAGTCCTTTGGCTATCAGGCGGTCATCATCATGGATTGTTGGTCGATTCCATGCTCTTGTCCTTGCAACTTCAGCAAAACATTGCAGTACGTCGATTTGAGCGACACTGGAACTGATTATTCCAAGAGTTCTCGATTTTTCTTTACATCTATCACGCAAGTCTCTAAACATATCATATTCCATTGAATTGGCCTTAGATGCTGCCGTTAACAAGCGGTCTTCCCATTCCACTAGGTCTTCAGTGACATATCTGCTACCAGTAGTCATCTGTTGTTTTCTTTTCCAGTCCTCTGGAACTTTGGATAAATGGGTCTTAGTTACCTCAATAAACCAACCAATCTGACGATTATGCCTAACTTTCAGGGATGGTATTCCAAGTCGTGCTCTTTCTTGAACCTCGTGATCCTTGAACCATTTGTGACCTATTGCAGCAGCAGTCCTCAACTCATCCAATGTCGCATCAAGTCCCTCCCTAATCAGGCCGCCATCACGCAAAGATAGTGGCATCTCATCATTTAGATTGGCCTGAATATCGATTCGCATCAATTCTAGAATGTCGAGGTCTGCAGAAATCGTGTTGAGAAGGTTGTCATCCATTTCCAGACATAGCGATTTGAGCCTAGGCATTCGTTCCAATGCTAGGCCGATGGCAATAATGTCCCTTCCACCGGAACGATTGTAGGATAATTGAGTGGCCAACCTTTCCATATCTCTCAATCCTCTAAGGCTCTCTCTCATCTCATCCAATCTGCGAGATGAACGTGCTAATGATGCAACTGCATCTTGCCTCGCTTCGATTCTATCCTTATCGGCAAGCGGTCTGAGAAGCCATTGTTTGAGCATCCTGCGGCCCATCGAAGTTCGGCAGCGGTCAATCGCTCCAAGGAGTGAGCCCTCTTTCTCTCCAGCTAGTGTTTGAGTAAGTTCTAGATTGCGTAGTGTAGTCTGGTCGAGAACCATATTTCCATCTGGGCGCATTATCTCTACTTCCTTTACATCAACTGTGTCTAGGATGTGCATTGCTGCAAGATAGTCTGCTGCTAACCCTGCAGCATCCATCGCCAAAGGTGAATCACCAAGGTCAATATGTCCTAAATCGGCAACTTCAAGGATATTCTTTAGAGCATTCTCTCCCTTTCGGCGCGATGAGGTATGCTGGGATAGTGTGACTCCATCCAATTGTGAGATAACATTTCGAATTTCTTCTCTGTCAGCATCCCGGGGAGAGAATATTACCTCTCTTGGATTACTGCGCAACAGGTCATCGAGTAACCGGTCCCATCTTTCATCACCGTGATGTTCCATTGTCCAAACATGGCCTGTAGATGCATCCAATATTGCTAACCCGACACCATCGGCTTTTACGCAAATGGCTGCAAGTCCTGCGATTTCATCGGTTCCAATCAAACTCTCTTCGTACAGGGAGCCGGGGGTATAGACTCTAGTTACATTCCGCTCGAGTAATTTTGCACCTTCTCGTAATTCATCTTCCTGCTCGGCAACACATACTTTGTGTCCCGACTGCAACATCTGTCGCAAGTTATCTTCAAGAGCATGCCAAGGAAATCCAGCCATTGGTATTGGTTTGTCCGCTTTCTTATCACGGCTAGTAAGTGTTATGCCTAGAACTTCAGATGAGACGACTGCGTCCTCATGAAACTGTTCATAGAAATCTCCCATGCGGAAGAAAAGGACGGAATCTGGATGTTCCGTTTTGATGTCCATGTATTGGTCCATCATTCCTCTTTTCGTCATCGGGACCCATCCACCGCTTGCGCTAGAGTGTTCCCACTTTGACGGGGGTTGGTAAATGCTGCCCTCGAATAATCACCCATTCCTACGGAATGAACGGTAAATTTCTCAAAATATTTCGCCTTTGCGAATAGCATCCGAGATATTCCATCCCATCATACCCAGTATCAAGATCGAAATCAGAATGAATCCGAGATCGATTAGTCCTCGTAAACTTGTGAATGAATACCGTACATTACTGTCTATAGACATGGCGGTAGGTTCGTCTTTCGCATCGACGCCATAAATTGAAATCAAACCGTTATCGTCACAGGAAACATGCGTAGGAATAATTTCAAGTGGACTAGGTAATTTCTCAATACTAATTCCTTCATCGGAGATAATAGCAACAGTCGTCGAACCAAGTGCTCCAAATAGCCAGACATTTCCATTTAAATCTCCAACAGCGGCAACGCTTGACATTCCTAACGAAGTCCCAACACCGTTTGTTATAGCGATGGCATCAGACGTTCCTGTGGCAATGTAGCCATCATCGGTAGCAAATATTCCATGTATTCTACCCTGGTCGCCCATATGTACTATTTTGGTTGACGGTGCATTAATTCCATCCCATTGTACTGAAAGAATTAATTCAAACATTGGTGGAGATGCGGGATTAGAACCAAGCCAGTTGGATGGTGCTTGCCAAGATCCTCCAACAAGCCATCCCTCTTCTGTAGGTATGACTGCCTGGAGGTGCAGGCTCCCTTCAAGGTTGGTAGTGGGGGATGCATTTCCTGTTATGTCCATTGCGGCAATTGAACTTGTAGTCCCATCCTGAATGATTATCAACATCTGATTTTGGTCATTAGGGGAAAGTTGGGATGCTATAATATCGCGTCCAAGGCTCATAGGAAGCCACCCTAATTCTTCAGGGTCGTCTTCTTCAGTAAACGAAATTTCCCCCTCCTCACCTAGGCATGCAAAGGTGATGTGGCCGTGCTGAACCAAGCATGTGGCACCTTGCTCCTGCGCTGAATTCCCATGTAATGAAACTGTCATTCCGCTTTCGGACTGATAGAGTATTGCATCGCCAGCGGAATCGTGAATCGCACCCTCAGCAGCCATTTTTCCGCCATCATGAACACCTGATAATTCACTAGACCAATCGATTAATACAGCCCCAGTTATTATGAAAAACGTGAATACAGCAAACGATAACCACTGATGTTCAGATTCCTCCTCAAGGAGTCTACGCCATGCTGACATTAACCGGTGCTATGGGGGTCTTATCCATGACCTTTCCCCCCCTGGATAAATTTCGAATGTATCGGTATGGTCAAATAGGGATGGTCGGTCGCAAAATTGCCCGGAGGTATCAAGCATGGCACGCAAGCCCGCAAGTATGTACCGCAGACTCAAAGGTCCTGCGTATACCCGACGAAAGTATATCGGTGGTGTTCCAAACAACCGTATTCTTAATTTCTACGCCGGCAATCGCCGTGCTGCGGAAACAGGAGGGTTCCTTATGGAATTCAACCTAACCGCCGACGAATCTTGTCAGATCAGGCACACTGCACTAGAAGCAGCGCGTGTTATTTCCAATTCAACAATCAGGAATGTAGCGGGTGTAGATAATTACGCACTCCGTGTCCACACCTACCCTCATCACATCCTTCGTGAGAATAAGCAGGCTACAGGTGCGGGTGCAGACCGTGTTTCTCAAGGAATGCGTTGTGCATTCGGAAAGAATGTAGGTACAGCTGCACGTGTAAAGCGTGGGCAGCGTGTTATCTCACTTCAGTTCACCCCTGAGAATTATCTTGTTGCTAAGGATGCGCTACGTAAGGCTAGCATGAAGTTCCCAACTCCATGTACTACCACACTAGTCCGTGGTCACGAGCACGTTAAGGGATTGGTTTAACCAAGCCACTTGCCTTTTGGCAAGACGATACACCGTTGCTTGATTGCTAAACGGCTTCGTATTGCCATAACTACCGGCTGATTCATGAACATTAGGATAGACGACTTTACAGGAGGGGAATAGTATGCGAGTTGCAGTTTTGAAGGAAGACAGTTGTCAACCAAAGAAATGTGTGGACGAATGTATGATATTCTGCCCTCCGGTTCGTAATGGGCAAGAATGCGTAGTTATGGATGAATCAACTGGCAAACCCCATATTTCAGAATCCTTGTGCATCGGTTGTGGTATTTGTGTCAACAAGTGCCCACACGATGCTCTTATCATCACTCAATTACCTTCTGAGTTAGAGAGTGACATGATACATCGCTACTCTCAAAACGGCTTCAGATTATTCCGTCTCCCTTCCCCCTCTAAGGATTCAGTTGTCGGTATCTTGGGCCCCAACGGGATGGGGAAATCAACAGCATTCAACATACTGAGCGGCTCTGTCATTCCAAATCTCGGCGATTTTGAAGCAGATGAAGTTTGGTGGGAGGATGTTATCGCTAGCCTGCCGCGTGGTGCGTTGAGAGATTTCCTGATAGATGTAAGCAAATCAGAAATTACAGTGGCATTGAAGCCACAATACGTAGATCACATTCCTAAAGCAGTAAAGGGTAATGTCGGCGACCTCCTTACCTCGGTAGATGAAAGGGGAGCCTATCTTGAAATGGTGAAGAAACTCGGAATAGACCATTTATTGGATAGAAACTTAGACCAACTATCTGGCGGGGAATTGCAAAGGGTTGCAATCTGTGCTACTCTATTGAAGGATGCCGATGTGTATTTCTTCGACGAACCGTCTTCCTATCTCGATATTTATGAAAGAATGCGAGTTGTTGGAATTATCCAAGAGTTAGCAGAGACATCTAGAGTGATAGTTATCGAACACGATTTAGCGGTTCTAGATGTATTAGCAGATTTAGTTCATATTGTATATGGCCTGAAAGGAGCATACGGTATATTCACCCCTGCACGCTCCACTCGTCAAGCCATAAACGCCTACCTTGATGGATTCCTTCCTGAGCAAAATGTCCGGATTCGCGACAAACCTATCAGATTTCAAACCCACTCAAATCGTTCTGGCGAACTTGGCTATCCTGTAGTTGAATGGGGTGGTCTTGAGAAGAAACTTGGAGATTTCCATCTTAAAACTGGAGAAGGAAAGGTACACCAGGCTGAAGTTGTAGGGGTTGTTGGTCCAAATGGTACTGGCAAATCTACAATGATAAAAATTCTAGCAGGAGAGCATGAATACGATGCAGGTTGGGTCACTGCTGGTGCAACTATCTCTTACAAACCTCAACATATTGATATTGATATGGATTGTACAGTTCAGACTTGGTTAGATGCTGAAGTCGGCCCTCGCTGGAGAGCAGGAGAATACCATGCTACCGTCATTCGTGCTTTAGGTATCGATGAATTACTCGCTAAGCAAGTAAACAATCTCTCAGGAGGAGAGGCTCAGGCTGTGGCCATTGCAATCTGTTTAGGCAAAGAGGCCGATCTGTATCTACTCGATGAGCCTAGCGCTCATCTAGATGCAAATACTCGTATGGAAACTGCAAAAGCAATACGCAGAACAATGGAATCCAATGAAAAAGCGGCATTTGTTATCGACCATGACGTATATTTCATCGATATCGTTTCAGATTCTCTTCTTGTTTTCGAAGGTGAAGGTGGCAAGCAAGGAATGGCAGAAGGTCCATTCGAATTACGCGCCGGAATGAACCGCTTCCTCAGTGGAGTCGATGTAACCTTTAGGCGAGATCACGATTCAAAGCGTCCGAGAATAAACAAAGCAGCTAGTCGTAAAGACAGAGAACAGCGTGCTAAAGGTGATTTTTACTCATTTGATTTCTGAGGTACGATTATGCCAGCACAGGTACCTCCCGAAGCTCAGTCGATTGGAAGGGCCCGTGGCCGTTTATCGGCTTCATCCCTGACAACATTCCTGCGCTGTGAAAAGCAATGGTTTCTAAATTACCGAATTGGATTACGTGGTCCACTTTCTCCACATCAGGTAATGGGTATTGAAGTCGAAGATGCATTTTGTTCAATCTTAATGAATAGACCTCCGGTTGTTGCAACCCTTGAAGAACTGCAGAATTGGTTATTTGATTTGGTTGAGAAACACGCACTGGATGCAATTGAAAAGGGTAAGTCGGTTTTCGATGGCGCGCTTTGGTCCGATGGTGATTTTGATGAATCATTCAATTTAGAATTGGTTTCTCAGATGCTAAGAAATGGTATTCTATTGCAATTAGAGGAGGTCAAGGCATGCCATGAAGCGGGCGGTGGAGTTTACGAATTTGAAATCCCAGCACCTTGTTGGGATAAACCACCACATTACACACAACCTAGCAAAGCGAATAGCATGCTTTCTTGGAGTGACGAAGAACACCACTTTAGTGATTCAATCACCTGGCAAGACGCATGGGAAATAGCTCGGCCTTGGGTCAAAGACCCTCGCAATCCTGAGCCTCAAAGGATGTATCACCCAGATAGATGGGCTGCTGGTGAATGCGACTTAGTACTCCGTTGGGATGGCCGAGTACGCATCGTGGATATCAAAATGGGCGATGGGGGAGGAAAATTTGCAACAAGTCTTGATTCACAACTGAATTTTTATGCATGGCTATGGGGTGAGACTCATGAATCATCTTGTGATGGCTTAGAAGGTTGGTACCTTACCAATGGCTTGAGAAAAATAGTTGATGTTGCGCCTCTTTCTACAGAAGGATACCGTGGTGTCCACGATCAAATGAAAGGTTGGAATACCGATAATACACTGCCACTAGAGTCGCCCTGTGATGGAGAAGCAGGTGGTTGTCATTGGTGCTCATTATCCGAGATGCCTTATGATTCCCCTGAAATTACAATGCCGTGTGAACCTCTCGCCTCAATACCTTCCCGTGTCAATGTCAAGGGTAGCCTACAGGGCTCTTGGGGTCCACTTCCAAACCATTACGGCGAACCCGTTTTGGGGGCGATGATTCAAGCCGGTGCCAAAATGGTAACTATTGAAGAAAGCCAACCTGGTGCTTATCCTGAAATGCATGATTCTCCTCAAAATGAAATATACATCACTGGTGCTCTCCCTGGGGTTTGGAGGCGCCAACCCCGTCTATATTTAGATGAACTAAGTTCCATTACTTCAGATTCTGATGCGGAACTAACACGCATGGGAATGCTACGAACGAAAGCCAATGTCGAGGGTGTGGTACTCTGTTGTTCTAAGCGAGATGGAAAGCGAGCAGATGGCCGTCCTTGGTCGATGATGTCATATCATTTATGGGATGGTGAAAGAGTAGCCGAAGTTGTAGCATTTGGTTCAGCTATCAACGGTACTATACTTTCGATAAGGCCAGGAATGATTGTCAAATTAATATCTGCCGAATTAGGTTGGAGAGAAGGATTGGTACAACTCAGAATCGATTCAAGGACAACCAGAATCGAAATCAAATCGAAGGCTTGAATAGACTCGACGGCGGGCTTACAGAGTCATGCCAGTGCAGGTTGCAGATACGGAAACCGATGATATCGGTCCATTCAATAGATTATCAGCCTCGCAGGCTAACACTTGGGATGATTGTCCTAGGCTGTGGTGGTACCAAAACAAGATGCGGCTAAAATTTCCGCAAACACCACCTCTCTTTCTTGGAAGAGCGGTTGAAGAATGTGTTTGCAGGGTTCTAATGGAATCACCTGGTATTGTATTCAATACAGCACCTGCAGATATATTGTCCAATGGTGCCGACCATTTACTACCTCTTTTCGATGATGAATTGCCACCCGATTTCATAGAATGGTGCGAGGCTAGAGTCGATACGCATTGGCCAAGCATAAGAGATGAAATGCATGCTGAATGGAATAAGGATGCTCGTAAGGCAGGTAATTGGCATGAATATTCAATGGATGCATACCGGGATATGTGCGTATCAGCACTTCGTATGCACATGGATGAAGTGAATGATTGCAAGCAATCGGTCAGCGAATCTGAATTAAACGACTGGCGCAATGGCATTAGACCAGATATTCCAGCACCGGATGGACGTCAGACTACGGGCCCAAATCCTCTGGCAAAAACTGGAAAATGTACATTGGTTGAAGCATGGGAAATCGCTAGGCCATGGTTCGTAGATCCCGATGCACCTACCTTTTCATTAAACGTCATACATCCAGAACATTGGTTCCAAGGAGAATATGATTTGGTTTACAGGCATGGCGGACAAACCCGAATTATGGATTTGAAAGCTAGTAGAGGCGGTGGCGACCGTAGTGGCAATTATGTTGAGCAATTGCGCATCTATGCCATGCTTTGGTCGATAACACATGGTGGAGTAATCCCAGATGCTTTGGAGATTTGGTATGCTGGTGTAGGTGTACGTAAATCGATTGAGCCACCAACCGCTCAAGAGATTGAAGAATTGGAATCTAAACTCAACGATTTATGGCAAGAGATCAAAGGCACAGAAGTCACTATCGAAGACTGTCCACCAATCCCTCGGGCCGTGCGTGGGTATTCAGAAGGTGGGGTCAAGATAGAAGACCCAGCACAATCACGCTGTTCTACTTGTGATTGGGCAGGACTTTGCCCTAATGGTAGTGGAGACGATGATTTACCAGATGGGGGCCAGCACCAACCGCCTGGAGACATCAAGGTATACGACCTTACTCCATTTGGGGAATTAAAGCCAAGAGTCAATATTTTCTGTGAGGCATTCAGTGTAACAACAATCCCCGAAAGTCCACCTAATATCACTATCGAACAAGATGGCGGTTTTGCATTTATACGTATTATGGCGGAGGAAAGTGCAGGAGTACTTACTTATCCGGAAGGCATCGTTAAAGGTGATAAATTACGCCTTGTTGGCGTAGTTCCTTCTACCAACTGGAAAGGAGAATTACAACTCAAAGTAGATCCCCACGCCCGTATCGAAAAGGCATCTAATGCAGAGGACGGCGACGTCGGATTATTTGACTTCCAAGCTAGGTGGAATGTGGCTGGAAGAGTAGCATATACAACTTACAAATCTGGAGTTTCCAAGAATGGCAAGCCATGGGCTCGTAAGGGCATAGTTCTACTCGATGATAGCGGAAGAATTGCTGTTGAGGGATGGGATAATGCCTGGCCTAGTATCTTCAATACTCTGAAACAAGGTGATGAAATCGCAGTACTAAATGTGTCATTGGACGCATGGGCAATCGATGTAAAAGCAAATTTAGAGAAGGGTAGCACTCTACATGTGTTATCGAGAGCCAATGAAAATTAAAAAAATCGGGTAAGAGATTATTAATGATTAGTAATAGTCCAAATCATGGCTAAAGATGATTTGTCATCTCTTACAGTTCCTCAACTCAAAGAGAAACTAAAATCAGAAGGATTGTCAGTAAGTGGTAAAAAATCTGAATTAATCTCTAGATTAAGTTCTAAATCTAATAATTCAGCATCGAATGCTAGCAAACCTAAGGCTACAGCTAAGCCTGTAACTGCAAAAACCTCCGACTCTGAAGAGGATTTACCGTTTTTCCAATCGATTGCTGCTAACGGTATTGCCTCAGTCGAAATTGATAAATGGGAAGCAGGAAAATATGGAATGGCTGTAATAATTTTCTTCATCATGATAAGTGCACTTGGCTCAGAAACTTGGTACACTGGATCACATAGTTTCGAATATGATGAGGACCTTTTAGGCGAGTCATTTTCTGGAACCGAGTCTTATGAGTTAAATTATGGACTTAGCGAATTAAAGTATAAGGAAACAAGTACTGGCTTCATGAAATACTCGCAAACTTCGACCATAGAATTTGCAGAATACCAGTGCGAGGTTGTGGAAGAGTTACAGTGCGGTAAAATGTCAGCTGCTGGAACTATTATCCAAATCACATTTTGGCTATCATTACTAACTATCACGTTATTATTGGTCATTGCAGTTGCCAGAGGTTTCGGTCAGTTACATACCGGGCCGGTAGATGAAAACTATTCAAAAATACAATTCTGGGGATGGAATGCTTGTGTTGCAATACCGTCTCTAGGAGTAATCATTTATGCGTTGATAACGTTCTCATTCGATACCGGTGAGTTGTTTGAAGGAGAAGGCAGTTTTGGATTAGGCTCAACTTGGTGGATGATGTTCTTCATGCTGGCAATTTTTGCTGCATCAATTCATAACTCAATAGTAAAGAAAATGGTTGGACTTGCAAAGGCAAAAATGGAAACCAAGTGAGCGCCGAGAGGGGGATTTGAACTCCCGCGTCCAGGGGACAGTGGATTTCGAATCCACCGCAATACCAGGCTATGCGATCTCGGCTTGTATCTCGCCCACCTACAAGACCGTCATAAGAGTGATGTCACTGGGGTGGACTAATGAAGGTCGCACTGAAGGGCTACGGGCATGATCATGCCATTGAATTAGATGTGGGCTCAACCGTTAAGCAAGCACTAGAAATAATTGGAATACACCCTTCTACTGTAATCGTAAGCCACGAAGACATAATTCTACCACATACTACAAAATTGAATGCAGATGTATCACTAGATTTGACAATAGTCAGTTCTGGTGGTTGATCACATATAGATGGAGTCAGGTGACTCCGATAATTCAGCAACCATATCTTGGGCTTTGCCTGGATGCAATACTTTCAGTTTAGCTGCAAGCCTTGCAGTAGCATCTATTGGTACAGGAAGAGGAAGGCTCCACCACTTTCGGATTGTTTCCAAGAGAAGTTGTGACGCTACAGGGTCGGCGGAATTGCCGACTGTTGTTGCAATTGTACAAGATGTCTTGACATTCTTGATAGGACCCATCGCTGTTATCAGGGCAGCCATTCCAATAACTCCTGCCTTTGGCTCATCTCTTCTAACATCCACACCCATGGCTTCCAAATCAATCCTGTAACTGGGCGAACTTGTGATAGTGAAAACATCCTTGCGCTCTGCTTCTGCAGACATTCCTGCCAAAACTAGAACTTCTCCACCCTCGAACAAATCAAGAACAGATACTGCCATCTCGTGCTGGCCCTCTGGGGTCATTGGTTGTGCGTCACCAGTTAGAGTGTACACTTCTTGGCCATCAACGATTACTCTAGAGAGCATAATATGCGGAGGTGCTAGCAAGCCATCATCATCGAGTTTGGCAAGAGGAGGTAGTGCAGGGTGGAGTATACGTGCAATCGGTTCAGCATCAAGTTCAGCATTGACGGCATCGATTGCTAATTTTCCAACATCGCCAACCCCTGGCATGGCAACCAAAAGTAGAGCGCCTGCTGTAGATGGCTGTGAAATCCAGTCGATTAGGGTACTCATGAGCGAGACAACGTCTTCCGACGCGGTATAATGATTCGCCTCATTCTTCTTCGTTGGATGCCAAAGTTGGGAGTGTATTTGCCCAACCGCTTTCTTCAACTCCGTCGAGTTGTCTTCGTAAATGTGCACGCGTATCTTCAGGCGACCACTTCATTGGCGCTGCTGCTTGAGCAATCCCTCCACACTTGGAACAAGATATTGATAGGCAGTGTGCGCCACAATCTTTGCATTTCTGCATTAGTTGACGAGCCATTTCAATCCCTCTCTGCCTCTGCAGTACCACCTGCAGTTTGGATGACTTCGATACACGCTGTAGTTGCGTTACCCCATCCGTCTTCGGCTGTTTTGAAATCAGGGGCCTTTAGATCAATGCGATAGGATGGTGCGCCATCATAATGACATGTCACCATTAGTTCAGACTCTTCATTGGATACTTCTTCTGCCGCCAATAGTGCTGCTCGAATAACTTCAATTCCTTCTGCTTGGTCTACGTTCAGAATGAATCGACCACGGATTACTACTGTGTCTGGAATGATATTCTTGACGGCTATTTCGATGAATGTCGCAATCCAATCGCCCTCGAACCCTACTTCAGTAAGTGATTCTGGTGCTTTAGCAGCCTCTTCGAATGCACCATACAATGTTGCATAAGATTCTACGAGTTCCATTTGGGTCTCAGCGAGTTCTTCATCAGACCAGCCGACCTGTTCAGCTAAAACTTTCAGAAGCTGAGTTGCTCTTGCTTCATTCTTCCATTCAGCAAGACGATCTCTCTTACGCTCTTCACTAACTGATTTTAGAGATAACTCCAGTGATTTCTTATCCTTACGCGCTCTTAGAACTTTACAGATAAGACGCTGACCAGGACGGACGAATGAGCGGATATTCTTTACCCATCCACTTGCTATTTCACCAATGAAAATGAATCCTTCAATGCCATCGTATTCATCGATGTCGACATATGCGCCGTTCTGCTTTACTTCACGAACAACAGCGACAACAAGTTCGCCTTCGGAAGGTCCACCTTCAAGGAGATTTTTTGCCATGGAGGTCAGACCTCCATTCACTCAAGGGACTCTACGACATTGCAGCCGACCAACTGGGCCTTGCCCCCAGACGGGTTTGTTAGAGTAGCACCGCAAACTGTACACGAAATGACAGTTGTAGCACGAGAGAATATAGTGCTCTCATTGGAGCAATCACGGCATGAAATTTTTAAGAAATTAGCAGACATATAATTCACCTCAGTTATCGATAAGTTCGAACTTCTTAGCACGCTGGCAAGGTGCATAGTGCGCCTTTCCAGTTTCTGTGCAACGGAATAAGATATTTACGCGCTTGGTCGGTTTCTCTCGACCATCTGGCTTAGGACGTGGGAAACCACGGTATCCAGCCATAACACGGCGGAACCTTCGCTGACCCCATTTTAATTCACTAGCGCGCTTCTTCTTTACGCGCTCGATAGTATGCATGGTATGTTTACCAGCACTAGGACTGTAACGCTTGACTTGTCGTGGCATCTTTACCATAGTCTCACCTTGAGCATTCGGCCCACATGCGTCCTCTATTTAGTGGTGACGGATTACCCGAAATGCGGAAACAGGCCACTGAGGGCGAGATTACCGGTGATGTTGATAAATCAGAGGGTCGCCGTCCATATTATGGATTCGGTGTTAGAGGCTGCGATTTGGTTTTGGATTCCACTTCTTTTGGTACCATTAGGCATTTGGATGAGCCTTAGTAGTAAGGCCAAAACCTCGGGTAAAATTCTAGCGATCTCAGGTTTCATATTGGTCTTAATCTCATCTTGGACTGTACCTTCATCAGATTCTACCGCGTCTGGCCATCTTCTTCTCTCAATACTGGCGCCATCTTTACTCATGGCATATGGTGTGCATGGGATGATATTTGGTGGAAATGTACCGGTTGGTAAATTAGATTCAAGCGCCCGATGGAGTGGAACTTTAGCAGTTCTAATCTCATTAACAATACTTTGTTTGATGCATTGGTACAATTTAACTCCACTATGGCGTAACGGTGAGATCAATCCCTATTGGATAGTATTCTGGCCAACATTCCTATTGTTTGCAACATCGTTATGTTCGGTTTCAGCAATCGCACTAGTAGGGCTTGGAGAAGATCGATTAAATGAAGCAATGAAACTATCAGTACTTTCGGTAATAATAGCAGGAATCGCTTTGGTTGCAATGCTATTTGACGGGTATTTCACTACTGCTGAGGAATTTAGAAATGCTCTTTGGCTTGCAGCAGCAGATATTTTGGGAACCGTATTGGGTGTAATTCTCGCTATTGCTGCATTTGCAATTGTAATATGGAGTTACGAGAAATCATTACCACTACCATCGAGTTCGCCTCCTCCTAGTGACGAAGAAATCAAACATGTAATCTCAATTGCTGATTCCCATATTGGAGGTGAAGAAGAATGAGAGAAGCCAGGTCTTCATGGAAGTTACTTGCTCTGGCAGCAATATTGCCAATACTTGTTCTTGTTACAATCAATCTGTCAATCAGTGATGGCTATCATTCAGAATCATTCAAGAGGTTTGGTAATGCACTGTTGACGGCATACGTCTTGATGGGTATTCTACTATTGGGCAATCTCTTCTTCTATGCCGATTCCCGCCACCGACCATTTGCGCCACTGGTCGGGATGATGGTCGCTATTGGAATTGGTCTACTGGTAACTTGGGCATTGATCTCCAATGATGATTTGCTACTTGAGGCGAATAGTGGTCTGCGGGCCCAAGTGTTATCCAATATTGTTCATCTATTGGTTAGTGCAACAGCCATGCTTTTGGCTGCAGTACTTGCTATTGGTGCAACCTTTGCAATGATTACAGGACGCAAAAGAAGTATTCTGTTCGAAGAAGAAGAGTAATCCTGCCCGTCCGTCGGTTTGATAAAGGGAGGGCTGGTGGCCCAGTCGTCAGGTGATATCATGTCAAAGGGTACTCCATCTATGGGTAAGAGGCAGAAGACCACCCATCTACGTTGCCGCCGCTGCGGTCGCAACGCATACCACAAGCAGAAGAGCGTCTGTGCATCCTGCGGATATGGTGCAACTTCTACCATCCGTTCTTTCTCTTGGGCAAAGAAGACCCATCGCCCCTGAACATACCCTTTCTTTAGAGAAAGGGCTGTAAGGCTCCAACTATTCCACTGAACTGGGCGAGACACATGTGTGGCATAATTGGTCTCGTCGGTCGTCGTGGTTACCACATCAATCAGTTACTCTATGATGGGCTCACAGTTCTACAACACAGAGGTCAAGATGCCGCTGGAATGATGACAGAGCACGAAGGAAAATACCATCTTCGTAAATCCACTGGTTTAGTCAAGGATGTTTTCTTCAAACGCCATATGCAAAATCTCCTTGGTTCGATTGGAATCGGTCATGTTCGCTACCCAACAGCCGGGTCATCTTCAGTTGCTGAAGCTCAACCATTCTACGTAAACTACCCATTCGGTATATCTCTCGCTCACAATGGTAATCTAACCAATGCCGAGGAAATCAGGACTCTGTTAACAGGTGTACACCGAAGGCATGTCAATACTACCTCCGATTCGGAACTATTGTTGAATCTCCTAGCTATGGAATTACATTCTCGAACCCAAAATGTTCAGATAGACGGTGAATTACACGTCGATGTCAATTCAATATTCGATTCAGTATCTGCTCTTCACGACCAGATTACAGGAGGGTATGCTTGTGTCTCTTTAATCTCAGGCTATGGTATTCTAGCATTCCGTGATCCTAATGGAATTAGGCCACTGATATTTGGTAAGCGAGAAATAGATGGCGAAACCGAATGGGCAATCGCTAGCGAATCTGTTGCAATTCATGCACTTGGATTTGAAGTGGTTAGAGATGTTGAACCAGGTGAAGCGGTATTCATTACCTCAAACGGGCAGATGTTTTCTAGACAGTGTGCAGCAGAAGTACACCATTCACCTTGTATTTTCGAACATGTATACTTCGCAAGACCAGATTCGATAATTGATGGAATATCGGTTTACCAGGCCCGTCTTAATCAAGGACAAAGATTGGCTGAGAGAATCTTAGAGCAATTCCCTGACCATGATATCGATGCTGTCATTCCCGTCCCAGACTCAGGTAGATATGCTGCCTTGCAGATGGCGGGTGCTTTAGGTGTCGAATACCGAGAAGGTTTCGTCAAGAATAGATATATTGGCCGCACATTTATCATGCCAGGACAAGCAATGCGTAAGAGGTCAGTTAGGCGAAAATTAAATGCAATTCCACACGAATTTTCTGGGAAAAATGTTTTGCTTGTAGATGATTCGATAGTTAGGGGCACAACCTCTGCTCAAATTGTAGAAATGGCCAGAGAAG
>Ga0209709_10000344_pt1 | contig 44292 bp, 37 predicted proteins | sample ArcticOcean_MG_C_2_FD_187435 | JGI IMG/M metagenome (GOLD analysis project Ga0209709, IMG submission 187435) | Marine microbial communities from western Arctic Ocean - ArcticOcean_MG_CB4_136 (SPAdes) (version 2) | ecosystem: Environmental > Aquatic > Marine > Oceanic | place: Arctic Ocean... | reverse complement strand
ACCGACACCTGCACCGGCTCCTGCACCGACTCCTGCACCGACACCTGCACCGACTCCTGCACCGACTCCTGCACCGACACCTGCACCGACACCTGCACCTACACCATCTCCAACGCAAATAGTTCAAGCAGAGTATTCTTATGAAACTGTAAGAGAGAGAACAACTGTTGCCGCAACGGATACAGAGGTAACTGTACCAGTCTATACTGAGGTTGAGATAACAACATCAACTCAAACTTCTGTTGAGACAGTTTATGAAACTGTTGGTCAAGAAAATGGAGCTACTCTCACAGTTACAAGATCTACAATGACAGATATCCCAGTTGACGTAACTTATTTACTAGGAACGAAGATTGACGGAGTTGTGACTACCTCTACAGATGTTGAAATAACTAAGGACGTAACAGTTATCCAAACAGCCCTAACAGATACAGTTACAGACAATAACTAATAAACTAAGTATTTAAAAAAGGGAGCTGCTAGCTCCCTTTTTTTATATAGTAAATAAATTACAGCTTGAAATAAAAGTACATCTCAATATTGGGGAAGTGGGGGTGAATAGCCTGGCTGGATGCAACAGCCCTGCCTTGCGATTTAAGTATATATCCTTCAGCGGACCACTTAATGAGTGGCACCGTGGTCAGAAATTTAATTTTTTTAGCCATAATTTTCTTGGATGAGAAGTAATCATAGTTAATGGGAAGAAGCTCAAGCTCGTAAAGATCAGCGCCCTTTATCTTAGAAAGCTCTGGATTGTAAAAATTAACTAAATAATCAAGCTTAACCGGAGATTCAATACCCAACGCATCTATATTGGCCAAAGGTAGGTAATGGACATCATGAGATAACCCTTTAGTTTGTATTATTCTGCCAGACTTATTTGTAGATATAATCGTTCCATCTGATGACACCCATTTATATATATCGCCTTCTATCGATTGAAGAACCATGGTGACAGAATCAGCATTACCAAGCTTCACAATAGCAAAGCTATATTTCTGTTCAGAGAAATAGTTTTCACTAATGGCAGAATACCTATTAGGAACTATTTCCGCCTTAGCAGCATTATATGTCGCTTTATAAACGCCAAAACCTGTGCAACTATTAATACATAAAATAGCAATTAAAAAAGAAGCTTGCTTATTCATAAATTGTTTCCAAATCTTTGTATAGTTTCCAGCGACTAGCTGAAGTAGTGATAGACCATAAGCTAAAATTATGTTTAATTCTAGCTGCCCCATCACGAGTTAATGGTCTAATGGAAAAGCCAGTTTGATCTGTTCTATAGTCTTTATTAAAAATTTGGAGTGGAAGATTGAAATAAATACCTTTATCAAAAGAACCTTCACCAAATTCCTCCTTGCTAATATCTGTTAAAGAGAAAAAAGCTCCAATATTCATTCCACTTTTAAATTGCCTGGAAATATCAAGCGAAATTCCTGAGTCCTCGGCTAGAAAACGACCTCCAGATAGATTGAAAAAAAGACCAGTTTTAGGCTCTCGCAAGTAAAAACTTAAATGGCCAGTTGTTGTTTCATAATCAAGAAAGGAAAACTGCATCTCATAGTCTCTTTGTTTTACCCTCCACGCTTCTATACCAACTCCCCAAAGCGAGTCAAAAGGCTTATACAGTAATTCAAAGCCATACCCTCCAAACATTCTTTCCAAGATGCCTGCAGATAATTTACCATAAAGATCACCAACTGGATTAAAGAAGTAATTGCCTTGAAGATTATTAATGTAGGGGCTATTAATACTTGCTCTCAAATATCTATTAACATCAGTTCTCACATGAGGAAGGATGCTGCTTGATTCTAGCTTTAAATCAGCATAGTTATTCCATACGTTATAGGCAATACTGCCACTGAGATTTAAAGTTCTGCTAAATAGTATTTCTGATTCAGCTCTAACGTCTAGCTGCCCAAACCAGAAACCGTCAGGTCCTCCGATTTGATTCTGCAGGCTGGGCTCAAGGGGAGAATTTACAATGACTGGCCATAGCACTGTTGGCGAAAACTCATGATCTTTTCGAGGATTTGAAGTTCTATTAATTGTTATATCTCGGAGCAATGGCTCATGCATCTTCTGATCCTTGTATTTAGAAAAACTTTCTCGAGGAACATCAGCTGTAAAAAGGGCAATATCAGCATTAGTTTGTGTGAATTGAAAGTTATTAATATAATCTGGGGCCACTTGATCTGCTATCCTTAATGCTCTGCCCAATCCTCTCATTTTTTCAAAATAAGTATTTTGAGCATAAGTAACTGCCAATACGTCACCTCTTATCTGTGCGCTCTGCAATTTAATATCTCTCTCTCTAAGATAGAGTAACAATGCTTTATAAGCTCTCTCGATGTCAGCTGAGGTTAGTTCTTTTACAACCTCTGAATAAGGAACTTCTTCTGGTTGATCATTTTTAATATTAAAAGGATCTCTTGAACCAAAATTTTTGTTGTAGCTAAATGCAAAATTTAAAGTGTTGCCCCTGGTTACTCCAAGTCGCAATCTAATGGCGTCAGTAATAGGGTATTTGAAGGCGATATTAAATCTGGAATCAATTTTTTTAAGTTTTCTTATACCTTCAACTTGATAATTAATAGGATCGTACTCAACAGCAAGGGTTGCACCATGCAAGAATGGCAAAGTATATTCAACCCCCCCAAATATAGCTGCAGGACCAGCAAAAAAAGTATCTATAGAGAACTCTCCACCCTCTCCACCCTCCACAAGGGTTCTACTACGAAATCTATCGCTTAGTTTTATCAAGGGATTGCTTATCTTAACACCGCCACTCAAAGCACCCCACCCTAGACCAATGGAGATATCAAGGTTTCGGAAGGCCTTGTTTGCAACAAGATACTCACCAGCAAATATACCTGTTCCGGCTAGATCTCTAAAGCCAACTGCAATTGCCGGGATTATGTTCCTCTCCTTTGTAATTCTAAATTTTGCATCAAAACTCTTATCTTTGAAGGATTGTCCTCCACTGAATTCTTTATATTGGCTATATAAATAATTATTAATATCAGCATATTGATATGAAGCTTCAAACCAATCAAATGGATAGGCAATCACTGAACCCCTTAAATAGGGTTGATTATGTGACCAGGTAAACCCTAATGTGCCACCCGGATGAAGTCTAGCGCTGGGAGCATTAACTATGCCTAGGGTGCCATAATTTGAGAATGAGGGCCCAAAAAATCGATAGGCATAATCATTATATTGAGACTGGACTGGAGATTGGAAGGAAATAAATAAAATTATCCACAGAAGCTTAGATTTCCTCATGTTAGTAGATATTTATCAGAAAGCTGAACTTGAAAAGCCTTCCCTTCACCTAATTATTTGTAATTGCTGAAATAGAAGCTGCTGTAACAGATAAATCAGCTAAAATTGGTGTTGCAAATTTTAAGAAACTCATAGTATCTAGATTATTAGCTTTTCTGGGAATTATAATAGTAGAGCCAGGAACTGGATTGGTGCCTTGACTTATTGCAAAGTAATTATTTTTAATTTTTCTAGAAATGCCATTGGGGAAAACAATATATGAGCTTCGTTTATCAGCTGTTTTACTGAACCCACCTGCAAGGCTAATATAGTCTTTTGCAGAAAACTTTGGATTATATGGAACAGTAATTGGGTTTAAAACGTTACCCACAATGGTGATTGTGCTGTTAATCCTAGGTATATAGATATTATCTCCATGCTCGACAAAAATATCTAATATAGAGTCTCGTGCAATTTTATTTGGATCAAGCTCAGCAACAATTCTCCCTAAGCCATCGGACTCTGATAGCGATGAAATCAATCCTATTAGCTGCACAAGGTCAGTCGGATTCTGGTCTAAATAACCATTCATTGCAGCAGATGCAAGAACCTCTCCTAAATCTTTCTGAGCTTTTATGAGAACTTTCTTCTCAATCTCCTTAACAGATTCTCTGGTTAAAATTCCTCCATGAGGGTAGCTATACTTGCTTAAGCCACCGGCTCTCTGAAAAACTGAAGTAATTGTTTCCCCATCACTAATAGAATATGTACCTGGGAATTTAAACTCTCCATGCAGTGTTACATAACCCTGCTTAGTATTTACTAAAGATTGACGAATATTTAAAAACTTAATATTTGTTATGGTATTAAGGTCTTCGTAACCAATATTCAGTGATTTTTTATTTTGAACAACATCAAAAATATTAGATTCCAAAGCTCCATACATTGCACCACCAGCAAATTGAATGATCTCCATTGAATTAACATCCCTTGATACCGGATATAGCGCTGGCAATCTAATATTACCAACAACTGGAATTGAATTAATCATAAGAAAGGGTATTAATTGGGGCTCGTCTAAAAAGATAGCTGGACAAGCAATTTGAGACATCCTGGGGCGATCGCCATGAGATCTGGAAAAAGCACTTAATTGAATATTCAACATGTTAGTGAACGATTCATCTATGCTGACAGCATTAATGCATTCTGGAAATGCTTGCTGAGGACGCGGAAGAGCATTCTCAGATAGCGCCGTTTCAACCGCTTCCTGTGTGACAAGGCCTCCATTAAGTAGTGATGCAGAGTCATCGGCTTTACTGGCACCTGAATCATTAAAAGAGGCTTGAAGGCCCAATAAGTCATGTAGATTTGGTGAATTTAAGAATCTAATATCATCTCTAGAAAAAACAAAAATTTCGTCCCTGGGCATCACGGGACTCTTTGCAAGAAGAGATGAATTCAACAGATCAAATTTAAGAAAACTCCATCCTCGAATCCTTTTATCAAATCTCTTAATGACACCCATCAAAGTATAAGTTGAATCTAGCAAACCTTTGTCAAGATCAATGAGATCTGAAAGAGTAGTCCCTGGAGAATATTGAAAAATTCCTGGGTTACGAATAGCTCCAGCAAGAGCGATAGTGTTTAGCTCCTCACCTGCTACAGCATTAACTATTATTCTGTCCCCTGATTTAACTTGAAAAGAAGAAAAATTTTCTTCTGAAACTTGCATGGTTTCTAGTGAGCCTATCTCTGTCTTTCTTTGCAGAGTAATATTGCGTTTATCAGCCATCTCAGTAAAGCCCAAGGCAAATGAAAGGATATCCTCTACATGTTCTCCATCTTTAATTTCATAGATTGCTGGTCTTATTATTTCTCCAAACACATGAACGCTTTTCTCTAAACCACCTACTAAAACAGCATCTCCATCCTCAAGAAGAACATCTGATTGAGTCTCACCATTAATTAAGAACGAATACAAATCTAAGCTTTGGTCTCCTTTGTTTGATGAGTTAATTTTAATGTTTCTTAGGGAGCTATTTCCTTGTAACCCACCGCCTGTAATCAAAGCATTGATTGCTGTTGCAAATGCATTGACACCGTAACTTCCTGGATTGATGACATTGCCAAGAACAAAGACTTTTTTGGGCTGAAGTTGTGATAATGAAAGGGTGATTTCGGTTCCTGGGTAAGTAACACGTATCTTAACAAGAAGCTCTTCCCTGGCATCACTCAAAGATAGTCCAGCTATTTCAAAGTTACCAAAATTAGGAATCGCAAGTTCGCCCATGGGGCTAATCTGACTAGTGCTCTGATGATTCTTTAGACCAAAAATACTAATTTTTAACTCATCTCCTACTTTTAATCGATAGTCAGAAGGTAGTGGCAGTTCATTAAAACCATCAAGATTAATAGGATATCCTGCAAATACATCTAAACCAAATAACTTTAAATTATCAATAGTTTCAGGAACTTCTAGAAACTTCATATCCCGATACTCGTCTATAAGATAACAAGCCCTAGGGTCTTTGGCGCAAAGCTGGGAAACTAGCTCTACCCTCGATTCCATTAGACTAGAGTAAAAGAGACTTCTTTCTTCTTCCTCATCTAGCTCTTTTAATAAGCCAAGAGTTTGAGCATAGTTATTCTGAGTAAAAGTTTCAAATGATGCGCCCTTAGCTTGTTGACCGTCAGCTGATTCCGATAATATACTTTTTAAGGTTTCTGGATCTATGGTTTGGGACCCTAGCGGCAGAATTAAAAAGGGCGAGACAAAAATAATAAAAAATGTAAGAAGTTTTATTTTTGACATGCGAGGAGACTCCAAATATGTAATAGTTATAACTCAATTATATCAGCTATTCAATGATTGAATAGACATGATACAAGGTTCGAGACTGCCTTTTTTATGGCTTAGAGACTGATTCTATCGATATATTTATCTACCACTAACTCAACTGAAAACTCTTGTTCAATTTTAGTTCTGCCAGCGCTACCCATTATTTTTATTTGACCGGCTGTAAGAGACAGAAATTTTTCAATTTTGCATGCTAAATCGGTGCTATCTTTGACTGAGCACAAATAACCGTTAACTTGATCAGAAACAATTTCTCTACAACCTGGCACATCTGTTGCAATAATAGGTATTCCTGAGGCAGCTGCTTCAAGCAAACTTCTGGACATCCCTTCTCGGTAAGATGGCAAAACAACGCAATGTGCAAATTTTAAGGCTTGCCTAATATCAGAAATATTTCCCCTGCATAATATTCTATCTGACAAATAAGAATTAACCTTAGATTGGCTGATGGAAGATGGATTATGGCTATCTACATCTCCATAAACATGAAACTCTACATTCAGATGCTTATTTGATATATCTTGAGCAGCCTCAAGAAACTCAATAATGCCTTTATCAAGAATTAATCTTCCAATAAACAGAATTCTGATTGGAGTATCTTCATCAAGATGATGATTATTGACTTCAAAGAAATCTAAGTCTACTCCGGAACCAGGAAGAATATTATCAGGGTCTCCTTGATAAATATTTAAATCCTTGAATAAAAGGTAATCTGATTTATTTTGAAAAAACACTGTCTTTGATCCCAGTAATGCAATTTTATAGAGTTTTGTGGCTACGTAAGTTAAAAATTTCTTGCCCATAAAGGCTGACCCTATCCCAGAGATATTGACTATGGGTTTGGTCTTTAAAAAGAAACAAGCGTAAGAAACATAAAGATTTGGTTTAATATTGAAGGTCAGGGCAATGTCTATGCCTTCTTTCAATAGTATTAAAAAATACGTAAGGATTAATTTTATATCTTGAAACGGATTCAGCCCCCTTCTATTCATATGTACATGATGAAAAAAACACCCTAGCCCTATCATTTCCTGCGATGCAGAATCCTTGGGAGCAATGATATGTATTGAGAAACCTTCAGCTAGCAATCTCATAATAAGATTTCTTCTAAAATTCAGAATTGACCAACTTGAATTACCGACCAAAGCTATCTTTTTCAATTTAATGCCTTGTTAACAATAGCCGTTGTCATGCTCTAAACAAAGTGAACTGGGGCTCACTCCAAACTCACCAGGCCAGTAAATCTGATATGGAAGCCATGCCCAGCTGTGATTTGCATAGGCTAGCCAGACATAAAGCATCAGAAAATACCCACAAATAAAAGAAATTTTAAAGTACGAGCGCATTAAAGGCTGATCCTGGACAGCAATAATTCTAGGCCATAAGGCAAGTTGTAATGGAATGGTATAATAAGCAATTCTATCTACTAGTGTCGAAAAACTAAATGACATATACACCAAGATGAATGTAGCAACTCCAATCAGGAAATAAGCCCAATAGTCAGGGTACTCAGCGCTAATTTTTTTATAAAAAAATAATGATCCAATAAATGGTAGCATTGAAACCAGAACTCTTATCAGTGCTCCATCTGATTGATAATCCGGGTCTAAGACATATGCAAGTATCAATATTTTAACTGAATCAAGCTGACTACCTATTACCCCAAGGATTACAATCAATGAAATAAGAACAAATAAGGCATACTTATTTCTAATCTTAAAAAAGGCTAGGCCTAACATTAAAACTGCAGATTTATGAAATAACATGGCTAATAAAATCCACATGCAATATCGAAATATATTTTTATCAACGTAAGTTAAGGCAACTAATATAATTGATAGTGCTAGACCTTGCCTAACAGTGCCCATACTAACCCCAATAATAAAGAAAGGAATTGCTGCAACTATAGTAATCCATGGCAACGGTTGCTGGCGGGCGAAAAATACTAGGCAATTCATCACAATGAGTCCACAAAATATATTCACTCCCATTACGCCTGTATCAAAGACAGAACAAATGAGAACAATGGCAAGGTACCCTGGATCAAATCTTGATACATTCAGCCACTCTGCAAAAGGAATAACTGAGAGCTGATCATAACTATGGACATAGTTCAGCCAATCTCCTCCCACCTCAAACCGCAAGCCAATAAAAAGCGTTCCAAAGATGATCACTAGAATCCATAAAATATTTTCTAACCCTTTAGAAATATTAATTGGATTGAGAGCAAACAGTGATGCGAGTCCAAAAATAAAGAAATATGGGGCCATTTAAGTTTTATTAGGAGAAAAAAAGATTATGGGGCAAGAAGAGAGTTTTGACTTGAGGTCACACATATATCAATAAAAATTTATTACCTGAACAGTCTTTTTTTGATTTCAAGGCTCTGTATAAATGCTCTTATATGGAAAACTTTATTAAGAACTAATGCTGAGATTGATAGAAATAAACTAACAAAAAAAGTGGTCAGGACAATTAGAGACCTTTTTGGAAAAATTCTATTTTCAGGAATATATGGGCTGTCTAATATTTCAAAAGCGAAGAATTCAGTTTTTTCTGATAGCGCTAAAGTTTGAATCTCCTTCGAAATCAAAGCAGATACCAGCTTTTGCACTTCCATATTTTTAGTCCTGAGCATGGTGGTATTTAAAAATTTAATAGTTTTGTTTGCCTTGCTTACATCATGATCTCTAACATAATTATTTGAGTCTCTAATAATCCAGTTCAAAAAACTATAGGCAGTAGCTGGAGAGTGATGACGGAAAGAAAAATATGTAATTTCAACATTAGGGAATACAGCAAAATCAGCTCTAAATTTTTTATAAGCGTTCATGAACGGTGGTTTTACAAATTTATTATTAATGGTGTTGGATTCTTCATTCTCCATATCTAACTTTGATAAGTCGCACTCTTCATATAAACATGAAAGCAAAAGCGGATTATTATAAATCCTTTGAAAGTAATCTTTCGAAGTGATGCGCTTGATAGCAATTTTTTCTTCAGAGCTAACGCCAGCACCATCTATGTTGCCACCCTGGACGATACTGGCAACAGCTTCAAGTGAGGTGGAAGATGTTTGGCTCCTGCTCATTGCTGAGCTATGCGTTAGCTCTGCTGTGGCTTCATAAATAGGTGTAGCCATCAATGAGTAAATAATTGAAAGAGATGTCAGGGCAAAAACACAAACTCCAATAAATCGAGTATTATCAAGAATAAGAATTATTAACGTTTTAAGATCTAAGCTGGATTGAGAGTCAGTATTCATAGCTAATATTATAAATTAATTACACAGTTATAGTTAAAACACACAATTTTATTGTGATTCTAGCCAGGATTGAAACATCAAAACATCCCATAGTTCCGTCTGCCAATTTCTTTTACCAATTTTATGCTCATTCCATTTACGCAATATAATATCAGCATTCAGATACCCAGATTGCTCTAGTTTTGTTTTATCCAGCAATGACTCAGCCCAGTCCACTAAGGGTCCTCTTAACCAGTCTTCTATAGGAACTGCAAATCCTTGTTTGGGTCGATTAAAATCTGTTTTTGGGAGATATCGACTCAGTAGATTTCTTAAAACGAGCTTTCCTTTTCCATTTTGAATCTTCATCTCGCTAGGCAAACTCCACGCAAAGGAAATTACATCCTCTTGAAGAAATGGAACTCTCGTTTCCAAGCTCAGGCCCATTGCCGCCCGATCCACTTTTACCAAAATATCATTTGGAAGATATAATAAGAAATCATTGAGCATCATTTCTTCAGCAAGTGAAAAATTGCTGTGATTGAATAATTTAGGTGTTACTTCTTTGGCACCCAGCACTAGGCCAGATTCGGAATCCCAGTGGGTGGTAAAAGAATCATAAAGAGCAATTGAATCTTTAGCATTCAAAGCTTTTGAAACTTTTGAAAAATAGTTTGAGAAATTCTGAATACTTTGGTGCCCGCTATTAGATTTGGCTAATGAAGATTCTATAGAATTCAGCTGTTTAGGTTTAATGTTCTCAAGAATCTTGGCCGCTAAAGATTTAATAGCACTTGGGGTATAGTTAATAATATTTCCCCATTTTTGTGAATAAATATGTCTATTATAACCTCCGAACAGTTCGTCCCCGCCATCTCCAGATAAAGAAACTGTTACAGATTGCTTGGCTAACTCTGAAACTAAGAAAGTGGGAATTTGAGAAGAGTCTGAAAACGGTTCATCGTAAAGATACGGTAATTTTGGAATAACATCCAAAGCTTCCTCGGGGGTTACATAATGCTCTACATGATTTGTCCCTAAAAATTGAGCTATCTCTTTTGCATAATTAGCTTCATTAAACTTATTCTCCTCAAACCCGATAGTAAATGTATTTATTGGATTAGAGGATACATCCTGCATGATTGAAACAATTAATGAGGAATCAATCCCACCAGATAAAAATGCTCCAATTGGAACATCAGAGAGCATTTGCGAAGAGACAGAATGCCGTAAGTGCTCGTCCAGGCAATCTGTAGCTTGTTCCAAAGAGCCTTGGAATTTATTTTTTTTAGCCGAGATGGCAACTTCTTCAATTGACCAATAGTCTTCTAGCTCTTGAGAGCCAGGCGATCCTTTGGAGGAAAAATCAAGTGTAAGAATTTTTCCAGGCTGCAATTTAAAAATATTCTTATAAATTGAATGCGGCTCTGGAATATACCCATATTTCATTTGAAGCTGAATAGAATCCCTGTTGATCTTTCCTTCAAAAGATGGATGTTTTTTAAATGTTTTCAGCTCAGAGCCAAAGATAAAAACACTATTCTGCCAACCATAATACAAGGGCTTTTCACCCGCCCGATCTCTTGCAAGAAAAAGTTTTTTAGATTTCTTATCCCATACAGCTATTGCAAACATACCAGAAAATAATTTTATAGCTTTTTTTATGCCCCATAACTCAATTGCAATCACAATTGTTTCAGTATCTGAGCTACTAAGCCATTTTATATTGCTAAATTCTTTATTGAGATCTTCTCGAATATCTAGATGGTTATAAATTTCACCATTATAAGAAACAATATAGCGAAATGATGGGGATTGCATTGGTTGATTGCCAGCATCAGATAAATCTAGTATTGATAATCTTCTATGGATCAGAGTTAGTTGAGATGCTTCGTCAATCCATACACCTGAATGATCAGGTCCTCTATGCTTAAGAGCAGAGCCCATTTTTTTGCCAATCACTTCAACCTCTCCAAGGGAATAGGATTGAAACCCATAAAATCCAGCTATACCGCACATATTCTACTCATGAGGTAATTAATATTCCTATGTTGCTTTATATAATTCAACATGAGATTGAGCAACAATATCTATAGAAAAATTTTCTAAAACTCTTTTTTTTAATTTTTCTCCCAATTGTTTTCTTAATTTGGGGGCCATGGAGCTAAGCTCTATAATTGCTTGAGAAAATATTTCAAATTTATTTATATCTATTGTCTGCACAATGTCTCCCAAGATAAATTGTACATCGCCAACATTTGTCGCTATGCATGGAATTTCACATGCCATTGCCTCACATAGTGAAACAGGAAATGCCTCACCTTTCGAAGGCATTGCAAAAATATCTAAGGCAGAAAGAATATTTGAAATATCATCTCTCTCCCCTAGCAACGTAATGTTCTTACCTATTTTACTTGTATTCATAATCTGTTGAATCTCTTGATTCTGGTTATCATTACCTCGCCCAACAAATACAAAATGATATTCCATTCCAAGGTTTTGAATATCTGTAATGGTTTTTAAAAATCCCAATTGATTCTTTTGCACGTCGAATCTGCCGATACATCCTACTAGTATTTTATTATCATCAATATTTAATTCTTCGCGGATATCCTCTCTGCCAAGCTCAGAGTAAGAAAAGAGACTTGGATCAACCCCATTGGGTATAAATACTAATTTTGTTTTTTTATATAACAACTGCTTATGAATCTCTAGAGATTTCTGAGAACAACAAATTATTTTATTAGGTATGAAATATGAAAATAATGCTAAAAATTTAATCAAAGCACGAGTGCTTGGTTTGAGCATCCCTCTCTTAAGATTGAAAGCATGAACAGACCAAATAATCTTTTTTATACCTGCTAGTTTTGAGATGATGCCACCTAAAAGATTTGAATGGTACATCCAGGTGTGAACAAGATCTGGTTTGATGTCTCTAACTAGCCTAAATAATTTAAAACACTGCTTAAATAATGCTAAATTAGCCCTAAGATCTAACTGATGCACAAGAATGCCTTTACTTTGTAGTCTGTTTGCAAGATGTCCTGAGCCAGCAAGAGAAATAACCTCAACTTGCATCTCATTCTTCAGAGCGCTGGATAATGTCTCCAAGCTTGTCTCGGCACCTCCGATCTCCAAGCTGTTGATAATCATTAATACTTTCATGCTGTAAAGGCTATTTTCATTGGTTCTAATTTTCTTGAAGATACCAGGCCATAGATTCTTTTAACCCTTCCTGTACGCTATGAGTAGGTGAATAAAAAAGTAAATCCTTTGCTTTGTCGATATTTGCAAGAGAATGTCTAATATCCCCTTGACGAAAATCTAGATTCTGAATTCTAAAATTTGACTGAATGGAAGCTTCTTTTAGATTTTCTTTGATCAAAAGTGCAAGCTCCATCAAATTGATCTGCTCGCCAACCGCAATATTGAATACTTCATTTTTTACATTAGGATCATCTGATGTCGCTGAAAGGATATTCGCTTGAATAACATTATTAATAAAACAAAAATCCCTTGTGGTTTTGCCGTCACCATAAATCTCAACGGTTTCATTATGAATGAATCTATTGATCCATTTGGGAATAACGGCAGCATATGAACCCTCTGGGTCCTGTCTTGGTCCAAAAACATTGAAATATCGAAGGCCTATCGTTCTAATCCCATAATTTAATCCAAATACTTCTGCATATAGTTCATTTGTTAACTTGGTTAGAGCATATGGTGAGAGCAAAGTACCCATTTTACTCTCTATCTTTGGGAGAGATGGTTCATCTCCATATACAGAACTGCTCGTAGCATAGACAAACTTCTTCACTGAGCGCTCCTTAGCACAGAAAAGAATATTTAAAAATCCAGAGATATTATTTGAATGTGAAAAAATTGGATCGTCGATACTTCTAGGAACTGAGCCAATAGCTGCCTGATGAAGGACATAATCAACAGCCTGTCCATTAAAATTTAATGAGCAATCAAATGCTTTTTCGCAATCAGATAACTCTCTAATATCTCCTTCATGAAAAATAAAATTATTCCATTGAGTTGCATCAACGTTATTCTGTACATCATTTAAATTACGAAAGTGGCCAGTAGAAAAATTATCCATCCCAACGACCAATTGGTTATGTTTGAGTAAAAATTCTAAAAGGTTGCTTCCAATAAATCCAGCTACCCCAGTAATCAGCCATGTTTTTGGAGAAACAAGAAGCTCTTGAGACACATCTGTAAATTTTTTCATAGCCTAAAATCACTTATGGTTATATCAAATGCCCCTTTAAGATCAAAGAACACATGCTTTTTCTTGCAAAGAGAAAGAATAAAATCATAACTCTTATCAAGAAAGCAATCATGGGGCACGGCAAGAATCACTGCATCATAGTAATTAGGCTTAACATCTTCGATGAGAGAAATATTATATTCTTGTAAAACCTCTGCATTGCTTGCATGTGGGTCTAAGATCTCGGCATTGATATTTAGTTTTTGAAGCTCTGAATATAAATCAATTACTTTGGTATTTCTAATATCTGGGCAGTTCTCTTTAAAAGTAAAGCCGAGTATTAAGACATTAGCTTGATCGAATTGAATAGTTTTGGCATTCAATTGTTCAAGCATTTTTTTTGCAACATACCCAGGCATATCATTGTTTAACTTTCGTCCAGCCAAGATAATCTTTGGAATATATCCAGCTTGCTCTGATTTATATGTTAAATAATATGGATCTACTCCTATGCAGTGCCCGCCCACGAGACCAGGTATATATTTCATAAAATTCCATTTTGTATCAGCTGCATCTAGGACTTCATTCGTATCAATTTTTAAGTTATTAAATATAATAGCAAGCTCGTTTACTAGGGCTATATTTAAATCTCTTTGTGTATTTTCAATTACCTTAGCAGCCTCTGCTACTTTAATGCTTGGGGCCCTATAAGTGCCCGCCTCGATAATAGAAGAGTACAAGTTATCAATTAAATCTAGAGCAAAATCATTAGAGCCTGAGACAATTTTAGTTATGTCTTTTAGTCTATGAGATTTATCTCCAGGGTTAATTCTTTCAGGGCTATATCCGCAATAAAAATTTTTATTTAGCATCAACTTACTTTTTTCAAGAATAGGAACACAAACCTCTTCAGTTAGCCCTGGATATACCGTTGATTCATATATCACGATGTCGCCCTCTTGGAGCATAGAGGAAATTAAATGGGAGGCACTTTTTATAGCGGTAAGTTCAGGTAAATTAGAGTCATTAATTGGTGTAGGGACGGTTACGATATAAATATTGGCATCTTTAATATCCTCTTGTTCAGAGGTATATTGAATAAATTTTGATGCGGCAAACTGATTGCAATCTATTTCTCCAGTTTTATCATGTGCATCTCGCAGCTCTGTGACCCTCGACTGGTCAATGTCAAACCCTACTGTCTTCCATTGCATTCCAAATTCAATCGCTAATGGCAAGCCAACATAACCTAGCCCAATCACTGCGATTTTAGTATTATGAATGTTCGGAATGCTCATGAATTAAAAGTGAATAAAAATTCAATTATAATCTAATTCATCTCTTATATTCGAGGTATTAAAAAACTTATTTACTGAAAAACCCTTGAAAATAAGGTTTAAAAAAATTAAATATTTTTGAGGCATACCATGCAATAAATTCTTTTATTCCATTAGGCGCAGAATAAGCAAAAGCATCGCTAAACATTTGAAGAGATTGCTGAATTTTTACTTGAAAAAATAAATTTTTTGCATATGTAAGTCTATTTTCTTTTTTTCTTACCAAAATTTCTTTCTCTGTTAGTAAAAGCTCTTGAGATGCCACATCTAAAAATTTATTAACGCCCTCAAATGAATTCTTTGCACTTCTATTACTTAATGAACCCTTTCGTTTTCTGATCTGAATAACCTTTTTTGGTAGAATAGAAACTGATTGTTGAAGTGATAACCTTAAAATTAGATCAAAATCTTCATTGTGGCTTAGACTTTCTCTGAAGCCTCCTGCATCAAGAAAAGATTTTTTAGAGAATAAAAAGCTGGATAGCCCCTCTAGAGTTTTCTCTTTCCCAATATTATCAAGAGTTTTCTGATCAGTAATTAGCTTTACATTTGGTAAATAATTTTTTACAGCAAATAATCCAACAAAGCTTATGCCAGCATGTATGCCCCAATGAGAGTGAAAATTAAAATTTTTAAGTTGCCCGTGAAGCCAAGCTAGAGCGTTCCTGTCCATTAGGTCATCTGAGTCTAAAAAATGTATGAAATCAGCCTCAGCAATTTTTGATCCAATATTTCTTGCATGCGATGGTCCTGCATTCTTAATTCTCTTGACTTGTATCTCTACGTTTTCGTTATAAAATACGTTTAGTATTTTTTCAACGTATGGATGATCTGAACCGTCATCTATAATTATCAATTCATCTGGAAGCACGGTTTGGTGAAAGACAGAGGCTAGTGTTTCCATCAAAAAATCTTCATCATTAAAAGTAGGAATTACTATAGCTATAGTGAAGCTAGACTTTGAAGGCAAAGGGTTTGTAGAGAAATCTAAGCTATATATTGCACCAAAAGCTCGACATAGAATCATTGCAGACCACTCTTTCAGAGAAGCTGGTTTTGAAAATTTAAAGGCCTCATCAATAGCTATGGAGGCTTGATAGATTTTTAACTTAAAAGATAGCTGCTTTGCATAGCTCAAAAGATTTTCTCTTAATCGAAAAGATATTTCTTTTGCAGAAAACAGATTCTTAATACTTGCATGATGTAAAAACTTTCTTGTGCCTAGATAAGATTTTTGGAAATCTTTATTGCTTTGAGAATTTTTATGAAACCTTTTATGTAGAACAACATTGGAAATTGTTCTTAATTTACCAATTTTTAATAATCGTAAAATTAAGTCAAAATCTTCGTAGTGAGCAAGCTTTTCGTCAAAGCCATCTAATTTTTTTAGAAACGATGCTCGTAAAACATAGCATGAAATTTGGCCTTGGAGCTCATTTTTTCTTCCAAGACCATCGGCGTTTATTTGATGCTCTGGGACAATATAACTTTGAGCATTAAAAACTTTACCAAAATTTTTCATTCTCCCGCATATTCCAAAATAATTGTCAGAGAGTTGAGATAAATTTTCTGCATAAGTGCCGATAATATTACTCGGCAAAAAGTCATCAGCGTCAAGAAATAATATAAATTCAGAAACTGAATGCTTAAATCCAAAATTTCGTGCACCAGATGGACCAATATTTTGAATTTTAAAAAAATGGATATTCAAAAATGCAAACTCCTCCGATTTTGCAAGATCATGGGCCGCATCATCCTCCGAACCATCATCTACAATAATAATTTCTTGGGGAAGGATTGTATTTTTAGAAATTGATCCAAGGCAATCATGAAGATATATAGCATCATTATAAGAAGGAATGATAATTGATATTGGCGCTCTAACCATATTACTTAAAAAGATTATTTATTGAACGCTTGCAATATTTAATGAAAGTTGGGACTCTGTTTGAGATAACCCGATAAGCAATTCTAAAGCTTAGAATCCGGCTGAGTAAACTCCAGCGAAAAATTGCAAGTAACTTAGGGTCATCAAATCCAATGCCTGATTCAACCATCTTAAATAGTGCATTGTTATGCTTTTTTATCAGTCGCTTTAAGGCAGCATGAGATGAGGAATAGCTTGGATCTAAAAGAAAATTATTGTAAAAGGTGGAAAATCCATTATGCCTTTCAATAACTGTTGATAAACTAGCGTAGTGTCTATTTTGATCATCGATTTGACCAGAGTCAGGCCTGTACTCAGAATATTGAGATATTTCCACTGGCGCTCTCATTAACTTCATGCCAGATAACTTTATCATTGTGGCTAAAAATACTTGGGGGAAAAAAATTGCTGAAAGATTTTTGCTATCTAGATAAAAGTGTAAGTCTTCTTGCACTTTGTCAATGGCAGTTTTTTTGAATACCAGCCCTGGAAAATGCTTTGAGGACTTCCAGACATCTACAAGCTCTATTTCTGAAATTCTCTGATACTCTCTTGTATTTAAGGAAGCGATAAAACAAGTGGACAGAAAGTCAGGAGAATATTCCTCAAGAATTTTGAATAGGTCTTTAAAGCCTGAACCAACAACCATCTCATCATCTGTGCAAAATGCTATGTATTCAGTCTGACATTCCAAGGAGAGCCTAAGAATATTTCTAGCAAAACCTAAATTAGTTTTATTCTTCAAAATTCTAATATTTTTCTCAGATACAAATTGCTGCATATTAGAAAAACTTTCATCAGAAGAGCCATCGTCAATAACTAAAATATCAGCAAAATCATTTAACTGATTTTGTATTAAATTATTTAGTAAAGAGCAAACCGTATCTTGTCGATTGAAAGTGGGAATACATAATGTAATTATATTTTTATTCATATAGTTATAAACTTTGGAGCTTATTCTTTGAATTGAGCACCAGTCTACTCAGTGGCTTTATTGTACTTTCTTAAACATTTTTCAATCATCATTAAGTTGCACTAGTTCCAATGCCAATATACTTAAGGCCATTGTCACTTAATAGATCTGCATCTAAAATATTTCTTCCATCAAAAATCACACCATCCTTTAACTTCATGAGTGAAGCTATATCAGGGTCCCAAAATTGCTTCCATTCAGTGCAGATAATTAATGCATTGCATTGACTTATTTTTGAGTACTGGGATTTTAAAGAAGAAATATTTTTAATATTCACTAATTCCTTGGGAAGGTTCTGAACAATTGGATCGTAAACATAAATATTTTTAACTAATTTAGAGAGTCGCTTTATATAACTCACAGCAACAGAATCTCTAACGTCATCAGTATTTGGTTTAAAAGATAAACCCCATACTATCAATGTTTTAGTTTGAAGTTCAGTTGTATAAAAATCTTTTATTTTTTGAAGAAAAATTGAAACTTGATTCAAGTTAATCTGCTCAACTGCACGCAATAGGGTTGCATCAATATCAAAATCCTCTTGCATTTTGATTAGTGCCTGAATATCCTTTGGAAAACAAGACCCCCCATACCCTAGACCAGCATATAAGAAATCTTTACCTATCCTTGAGTCTGTTCCAATTCCTTGTCTTACCTCGTGGATATTTGCACCAGTTGACTCAGCGAGGCCTGCAATTTGATTAATAAAGCTAATTTTTGTTGCAAGAAATGCATTTGCAGCGTACTTGGTAAGCTCAGCTGATTCCAATGACATTTCAATAATTTTATTAGATTTTCTATTAAGAGGTTTGTACAAAGCTCGCAAAGTATTAAAGGAATTTACAGACTCTGCCCCCAAGATAATGCGCTCAGGTCTCATAAAATCATTAACAGCACTTCCCTCTTTTAAAAATTCAGGATTAGAACAAATATCTATCTTGAAATCCTTTTTTTTTGCTACGAGAGACAATTGATTTAATATTTTTTTGTTCGTACCAAGAGGAACGGTTGACTTAGTAACAATTATTATTGGAGCTGAAATATTTAATTTTATGGTATCGATTGCATGATTTAAATTTGTTAAATCTGGCTTCCCTGATTTACCTCTGGGCGTATCTATGCATAAAAATAGTATTTCGCTATTTGATATAGATTTGTTACTAGAGGTAAATGAAAGTCTAGATTCTTTTAAATTTCTAGCAACAATTTCCCTTAAGCCTGGCTCAAAAAAAGGTACTGTAGATTTTTTAAGCTTCGCTATTTTATTTTTGTTGGTATCTATGCACGTTACTTTATGCCCAAGATCTGCAAAACATGCACCGGTTACTAATCCGACATATCCCGAACCCATTATTGTTATTTTCATTTTTTTATTACCTTAATTTTAGAGAAGGTCTATTTATTTAAAAAAAAGTACTTATCATATTAAGTATTATGCATCAACGAAAAGGAATTGTATTAGCTGGAGGTCTAGGAAGTAGATTGAGACCACTAACATCAGTTATGTCAAAGCAACTACTCCCAGTATATGACAAGCCAATGATTTACTACCCTATATCAGTTTTAATGCTAGCTGATATCCAAGATATCCTAATCATTTCCTCGCCTGATAATATCGAATCTTACCAAAATCTTTTGGGTGATGGCTCGCAATTTGGTGTGCATTTTTCATATTGCACTCAAGCTCAACCCAACGGGTTAGCCGAAGCATTTATAATAGGCCAAGATTTTATAGGTAATTCTGATCCTGTTTTGGTTTTGGGCGATAATATTTTTTATGGTCAGAATTTCTCAAGCTATCTTTATAGGGCAGCTGAAAAGGAATCTGGTGCAACAATCTTCGGTTATAAAGTAATGGACCCTACTAGTTTTGGGGTTGTAGAGATTGACAATAAATTAAATGCAATCAGCATTGAAGAAAAACCAATTTCTCCTAAGTCTAATATTGCAGTTACTGGTTTATATTTTTATGATTCAGAGGTTGTGGAAATAGCAAAAGCTCTAAAGCCTTCGCCAAGGGGAGAGTTAGAGATAACAAGCATCAATCAACACTATCTTGAGCAAAAAAAACTTTCTGTGACAGTTCTAGGAAGAGGCTTTAACTGGCTAGATACAGGTACCCATGAATCTCTTCTAGAAGCCAGTCAATTTGTTCATTCAATTGAAAAAAGTCAGGGATTTAAGATTGCTTGCCTAGAAGAAATCGCTTTAAACAAGGCTTGGCTATCTAAAGGAGACATTGAAAAAAATATACCTTATTACAATGGTAATCAATATGGTATGTACTTATCAAATATACTGATTTCTTAATCAGACTAAGAACCTTGCAATAAAAATATAGTTTGACAGACTAGGGAATAGAGAAATTTCTATATTATGCCGCGATACTCAATACCCTCAGTAAGTTCTTCACAGAGCATTTAAGATTATTTAAAGTTTTTATATTATCAAAATCCTACTTATTCACAAACTTGCTGTTTAATGGATTTATATATTGTTTATTTTATGCATACAGCTTGCTTGAGTTATAAACTAGTATTTTTGAGAGTAATTTTTTGATTTTAGGATAAATATTTATACAAACATGCTTATAATAGTTTCAGGGTAAAGTTCCCTATTCTTATCTAAATTAAAAGGCTTTTGGGAACTCTTCCATCGCGAAATTAAATTTATTTCAACTGGAGTTAACAATGAGAGTTTTTTACGCAGAAGCAAATTATGGTGATGAGGAAATCAATGCTGCAATAAAAGTATTAAAGGAAGACAGGCTTGCTTTGATGTGTGGAAAGAATGTTTTGGAGTTAGAGTCTAGGGTAGCAAAAATTTTTAGAAAAGATTTTGGTGTTATGACCAATAGCGGATCTTCAGCAAATTTATTGGCAGTTAAGGGATTAAGTTTACCAAATGGATCTAAGGTGATAACACCATCTTTAACTTTTTCTACAACAGTTGCTCCATTGGTCCAAAGTGACTTGATACCTTACTTCGTAGATGTTGAGCTAGACACATTGCAAATTGATATCAAGAAACTTAAGACCATTAATTTAGAGGGTGTATCAGCAATATGTGTTCCAAATCTAATAGGGAATATAGCTAACTGGGAAGAAATTGCTGACTTTGCTGAAGATAAGAACTTGCTGGTTATAGAAGATTCAGCTGACACCATAGGTTATAACTATAAAACAACTAAAAAGGACTGGGCAGATGTAACTACAACTAGCTTTTATGCGTCTCATGTTGTTACAGGGGCTGGGTTTGGTGGAATGGCCACATTTCGAGATGAGAAACACTACAATCTTGCCAAGTCATTAAGAGGCTGGGGTAGAAGGTCCTCTCAATACGGTGAAACAGAAGACTATGCGCGGAGGTTTGATTGTAAGATTGGCGGCTTTGATTATGATGACAAATATGTTTTTGATGATCTGGGTTATAACTTTCTTCCATCTGAAATATCTGCGGCCTTTGCTTTGATTCAATTAAATCATTTAGAGGAAAATATTAGAAATAGATGGGAAAACTTTAGCCTGCTTCAGGCCGCTGTTTCTAAATCAGATAATTTTGGTACCATTAGGACCTATGATAATGTTTATACAGGATGGCTGGCATTCCCAATGATTCTAACCAATAAATTACGAGGCAAAAGGAAGGAGTTTCAAATTTTTCTTGAAAAAGCTGGTGTGCAGACGCGCACTATTTTCACTGGCAATATTTTAAGGCAGCCAGTAGCTAAAAAATTTAAATGGGACTCGCATGATACATTTGAGGTATCTGATGAGATTATGCAAAATGGACTGCTTCTTGGTTGTCATAATCAAATGACAAAAGAAAAGATAGATTTCATGATCGAGAAAGTCATGGAGGCAGAATCAGCGCTTGTATAACACTATCTACACTACAGGATTGACCGGCTTTATTGGAAGAAATTTACAGCCTTTATTGTTGGAGAATTACGATACGATCATTAACTTTGGCAGAGATAATCGCACTTTCCTTGTAGATAAAACTGGTGTTCATACTGAGCTTGATGTTCAAGATGTTATTACTAAATATCGAGGTGAGCACCTTATCCATTTAGCCACTTTATATCTGCCCAACCCTAGGTCAATAAATGAGCTTAGCACTCTAACTCAAAGTAATACTTTTTTTATTCTTGATGTTGTTGAGAAGTTTTTTGCAGACAGGGAAGTTGAAATTATTAATATCTCAAGCTATATGCAACTGCTTAATCCCTCGGACCAAAATTCCTACTCCTTAAGCAAAGAGATGGCTAACAATTTTTTAAATCAGAATCATATATGTAAAAATCTGTACCTCTTCGATTCATTTGGCCAAGGAGATAAAAGAAATAAGGTTACTGATATTTTTATCAGGAATATTTTGTCCAATAAGATAGTTACTATGCCCTCTAACAACATTTCTATAAATTTATCTCATGTAAGTGATATATGTCATGCAATTATCAAATCATTAAAACTTCCAACTGGTGATTATTGCGTAATGAGTAATAATACCTTGACCCTAAAAGATCTGGTTGGCAGGATTGAGAAGATCACTGGTTTATCAGCCAATATTCAACGATCAGTTGAGGCAGAGAATACTTTGGAGAGACTAAAGTTCATTCCGGAGAATATTTTTACTGAAAATATTACTACCTCGCTTGATAAAAGATTAGAGAACCAAATTAATGAAATTAAAAAAGCCTAAGTTACTAAAAAACTATCATCAGCAATTTTTAGATGAGCGAGGTTTCCTCAATCCTATGTCGATTACTGAGCTACTGCAGAGGCATGATTTAGAGGGCTTTGTGCACTCATACCAACTCATCTCGATGACTGAACACCTAAATACCTTTCGTGGATTCCATTTTCAGAGGCCTCCACATGAGCAAATAAAAATCTTAATCGTACATTCAGGAGAGGTTCTCGATATAGTGTTCCCTTTTGATGATGTTAAGAAAGAAAACATTGAAACATTTAATTTAAAGGCAGGAGATATTTTATTAATCCCAAATAACTACGCTCATGGATTTTATACTTGCTCTGATAATGTTTTGATTCAATACATTATGAACAAAGAGTACAGTCGGGAAAGCTATACTGGATTTAATGGGTTAGATTTTATTTCTAAAAAAATGAATAGACAGGATATATTAATTTCTGCAAATGATTTGGCACTTCCACAGCTAGGAAAAAAATTTTCGAGCTAAGAATCTAGTTATACGATTTGATATAACTCTTTTAGGAAAGTCTTTTATTATAGGAAGAACATAATGAGCATAAAATACAAATGATTGCGTTGATTACTGGAGGTGCAGGTTTCATAGGAAGTGCTTTGGTCCGAAATTTGCTTCAAGATAAAGAAAATACGGTCATTAATGTTGATAATCTATCTTACTCCGGGAATCTTGCGTCGATTCCTTCAAAGCTTCAGCATCAAAATTATATTTTTGAAGAATGCGACATAGTAAATAAAAAAAATATTTTTAAAGTTATTGATAAATATCAGCCAAATGTAATTTTTCATCTTGCCGCAGAAAGTCATGTAGATCGGTCAATCAAAGAGCCAAGAGCATTTATTGACTCTAATATTATAGGAACATATAACCTTCTTGAGGCCTCAAAAATATTGTGCTCAAAAAATGCTTCGATATCTGGTGCTTCATTTAGATTTCATCATATTTCTACTGATGAAGTATTTGGAGATCTGGAAATTGGAGAAGCAATGTTTGATGAGCGCTCATTATATAATCCAAGCTCGCCTTATGCTGCAACTAAAGCTGCATCTGATCATTTGGTTCGATCCTGGGGAAGAACTTATGACATCCCCTATTTGATTACTAACTGCTCAAATAATTATGGGCCTTATCAATTTCCTGAAAAATTAATACCCCACACTATCATAAATGCTTTAAGGGGCAATGATCTGCCAGTCTATGGAAATGGAATGCAAATAAGAGACTGGTTATATGTAGATGACCATGTAGAAGCATTAAAACTTGTAGCCAGCAATGGTCAAACTAATCACACATATGTGGTTGGAGGAAATAATGAAATTAAAAATATTGATGTTGTGAAAGAGATATGCTCACACCTAGATAAAATAATAAAAATCAAGCCTAATCAAATTTCTTCATTCCATGAACTTATTAAATTTGTAGAGGATAGGCCTGGGCATGATAAACGATATGCCATAGATGCTTCGAAATTAATATCTGAGCTGTCATGGAAACCAAAAGAGAATTTTACATCGGGAATAAAAAAAACTATTGATTGGTATTTGCAGAATACGCAATGGTGGGAAAATGTTCTGTCAGGCTCTCATACGACGGGTCGAATCGATCTTAGCGATGAAGAGTGCCAATAAAAAGCTACCCAGGATTGGAACTAATTTAGCAAATTTCTAATAAGTATATTAATCTTTACCAAAAAGAATGGGGGCAGTATTCTTTTTGAACCTGATCAAGCTGGGATAAGAGCAATAGCTTTTATTAAGATTTTATGGTGAATTGTCCATTCTCTAATTCGATCGTTATATCACATCCCTCTATCACTTTTTTACTGTGGGAGATAATGAATACAGTGCAATCATCTTGAAGCGAATGAATAGTTTCAATAATTCTATCCTCAGTACTCTCATCCAGGGAGCTAGTAGGTTCATCTAGAACAATCAGTTTAGCTCCCTTATACAAGGCTCTAGCAATACCAATCCTTTGTATTTGACCACCCGAAAGAAGCTCCCCATTCTCGCCGACTTTTTGGTTAAATCCCCCTGGTGAGGAGTTAATAAAATCTAAAATGTCAGCCTTAGCAGAGGCTTCTTCAAGAACACTCTCGTCGGGTGGAGCGCCATCTACTTGTGACATGGCAATGTTTAATCCTATGGTAGAGTCTTGTATAAATATTTTTTGGGGAACATGAGCAATGTTTTGCTGCCAAGCTCTAATATTATTTTGGCTCAAAGGAATATCATCTATATAAATCTCGCCCAAGTCAGGAGCAAGAAAACCCATGACCAAGTCCATAAATGTGCTTTTACCAGAACCAGTTGTTCCAAAAATACCTACCTTGGAACCTTGTGGTATCTCTAAATTAACATCCTTAATAAACGGAGTGGACTTTGTATAACTATAACTTAAATTTTTTATAGAGATTTTATGATTGAACGGTAAAGGCTGTATGGCTTCATGAAAGTTTTCTGGGGTTGCTTTGCTGGCTAAGATAACATTTAAGGTGTCAGTAACGCTGTCTGCTGATCCAATAATAGTAGCCCAACCATTATAAATTTGCTGACCTAGTGGAAGTAATCTTTGAATGGCCATAGCAATTAAAGCAAGTGATGGAATTGCTGAGCCTAATGTTCCATCGCCTCTCTCAATTAGATAAAGAGAAAACATTGCAATGCCAAACAGGCCAAGGGATTCAACCATAAAGCGAGGAAAAATAGCAATAACACCTATTCGAGCTTGTGCAGATCGAAGCTTATGATCATTATCCGTATAAGAGTCTATAAAAAAATTCTGCGAATTATTTAATAAGATTTCACGAATACCATCTAAGGTTTCTTTTAGTAATCTAATTAGATTAGAAGTTTGGAAGGCGGCAATCTGAGAATTTTTTTTCAGTACTGAATTGTAATACTGAATTATTATAAAGTAGACCAAGCCAAATGCTCCCAAAATTAAAAGAAAAATTTCAGGCTCTACTTGAAATAAAAAAAATAGCACAGCAAAGGAAATAATGATGGCAGAGAACATTGCACTTAATGCGTTTAATACCAAACTAAGTACAGCAATTTTTGAGGTTAGAACACCCACAATCTCGCTACTATTCTGCATTGAGTGCTCTTCAAAGGTCTTAAAAATAATAGATTGATATATATTTTGTCCAAATTCTAAAATGATGTCTCGATTAATCTGGGCGATAATGAAAGTCATCAAAATTCTCATAATACCTGAAAGAAGAGCTAAAACACCAAAACTGCATGCAAGGAGAAAAGGTAATTGATTTGCGTCAACTAACCCTAGAGCATCCCAGTAAATTTTTAAATCAGGGTTCGCAAATAGGCTTGGGGCATCTCCTAAAGCCATTAACAATGGTATTACAGACCCAATACTCAGCATTTCAATTAATGCGGTAATAAGCACAAACCCTATAAGAAGGATATATCTTATTTTATTTCTTCTGCCAATGACTGAAAAAATTTTTTTAGTTAACTGAAAGAAGCTATTATCCATATGGTTTTTACTCCAAAAAATTAAACTTCGCTAGGCTTTGTAAAAGACAATAAATTAAATAGTCTCATTAATTGTAAGTATTGAATATTTTTTAGCGTTTCAAAATTGAATTCATAATACCGACATTATATATTAGTTCTATTGACCAATCTTCAAGGTATTAATAGTTTTATTATTTAAGTCTAGAGCATCAGAAATTAAATCATCAGTCATCGTAGTCGCTAATTTTCTATACCAATCTAAAATAATTTGATGAATGGCTGAGGATTTATGCAAAATCTCTTCTATGGCTATCTCAAATTCTCCGGTAGAGGAAACTAGGCACTTAATTAAAGGGTATTCATATTTTTTAGTAAAAAATCCTCTTTTAATAAAAAAGGGAGGTAATAAAAAAGGGAGGTAAAAAACCTCATGATTTTAATGTATTGGAGGCTGAAGCCGGAATCGAACCGGCGTAAACGGCTTTGCAGGCCGCTGCATAACCACTCTGCCATCCAGCCGCTGTGATATTCTATAACAAATACTAAGTATTCTAGAATTTATTTTTAAAGCTATACTTTTCTATAGGTTTATAAAATTTGATAGTAGCTTTAAACCAGAGCTAGAGCTTTTCTCGGGGTGAAATTGAGCTCCATAAATATTTTTATTTGATATTAAAGCAGTAATATCATGATCCATAATTTGAAATGATAAAACTCTATGTGCTGGATTTGTTGGAATGCAATGAAATGAATGAACAAAATAAAACCTTTCAATGGCATTCATACCTCTTAGAATTGGAATATCTATATTAATTTCGAGCTCCGCCCATCCAATTAATGGAACTCGATACTCTAAAGCTGATGACTTGGGAATTTGAGTTACTTTTCCAGGGATTAAATCTAATCCCTTGTGAAGTCCAAATTCCTCACTTTCAGTAAGAAGCATTTGTGCTCCAAGACATATGCCTAGCAGTGGCCTGCCAGAATCAGAAAAATTTTTAATTGGCGTAATTAAATCTCTATTCTTGAGTCCTTGCATGCCTGCGCTAAATGATCCAACCCCTGGTAAAATCAATGCATCGCATTTCTCAATGATTTTTTTGTCCGAGGAAACTGAGATATTAGTTGCTCCGACCTGTATCAATGCCTGTTCAACGCTATGAATGTTTCCAATACCATAATCTACTACTACGATATTTTTATCCATGTCGCTCCCATGAAAGTGAGTTTCTATATTCTATTAGATCTTGAACAGTATGCTTTTGATAATGCAAAGCATCCGCGATAGCAATCGCAGATGCGCCAGCGCTTATAGCTGACTTGTAATCATTCAAGGAACTAAAGCCTCCGCTTGAAATAACAGGGATATCAACTGATTTTGCAATGCTCTCTATCAACGAAAGGTCAAACCCTCTAGAGGTGCCCTCTCTATCTATCGAGGTAAGGAGAATTTCTCCAGCTCCAAGCTCTTGTCCACGCTTTGCCCATTCACAAGCATCTAAACCAGTCTTCTCTCGCCCCGATTCAGTTAATGGGCTCCACTCGTTCAAGCCTATTTCTTTAGCTTCAATCGATAGCACCATGCATTGAGAACCAAACTCTTTAGCAATCTCTTCAATTAAATCTGGGTTCTGAACAGCCGCAGTATTAATTGCAACTTTATCAGCACCAGCTCTTAACAAATCATTAACATCATGCAGAGATCTGATGCCCCCACCAACAGTCAAAGGGACAAAAATATTTTGTATGGTTCGTTTGATAATTTCAACAAGCTTATTTCTGCCGTAGAGGCTTGCTACTATATCAATAAAGATAAGTTCCTCTATTCCATCTCTGTAATATGTCTGTGCAAATTCTTGGGGATCCCCTAAGACTCTCAAGCCTTCTAAATGAATGCCTTTGATTAAGTTGGGGCCCTTGAGATCAAGTCGTGCAATCAATCTAGGTTTCATGACAATGTTAGCTAGAGACTGTTTTTTTTAATTCCCAACCATTAGAAGTTTTTCTCCAAAGATGGTCAGATCTCCAGGAATCTAAAATTTCATGAAACTCTTCAGAACTAATATCACAAAATTCCAAAAACTCATTATAGTATTTCTCAGGAAACTCACCATCATACTTATCTACAAGGGCACATGCCTCGTCTCTATCAATCTTATTATCCCTGACCTCATGAGCAGCATCTGATGTGGCTCTTCCGATTCCAAATTTAATATAAGAGAGGTAATAGTGATATCCATCAATTCGATCATCCAAGCTTGCATATTTTGAGTACGATCCCTCGTTTCTCTCTGGATTTGGTTCAAAACCTGTGTGCTCCTTACAGTAATAATAGTTTTCTTGAGGATCCCAATATTTGTAATAGCCAAAAAAATGAACTTCCGTTTTGTTATCAATAATTTTTTGATGCACGGGAGATAGAAATGGCTTCATATCTTTTTCAGACAATCCATGTTCTCTCCAAAATTCCGGAGGAAGACCTGAAAAATATAGCTTGTCCTGATTTATTAAATCTTTGTTTGGTTTGTAGGCAGTAGACATATCACCACCATATTCCACCTCACCATTTTCACCATACATTACTAATGATATATTGAAGTTCACAGCAATCTGAATAGGAAAATTCGTTTGCCCATAGATAAATGGTTGAAACGGATCGCCAAGAAACTTGGTGGATAGTCTTGTTAATTTTTTAACAACCTGTCCATCTGGGGTTCCCAATAGATTAGTAAAACCAGATTGAATGAATGACCTAAGATTTTTTTGACCTATAGGAGTAGGAATTAATGGAGCCCATGTAACTGTCAGTGGGTTCATATTATATTTATATTTCAGTTGATGTGCTACAAAACTGCCATCTTTTCCACCGCTACAAGGCACAATAACATCATACTCACCATTCGATTTTCTATGCTGATCACATAATTCTATTAGCTCTTTTTCTCTTAAATCCCAATCAAATAGTTTTTTTTCATCACTAAAATTACATGCAGAGCAAACACCATTCTCATCAAAAGTAATCCTGGGACGTTGATTTGACATAACGCATCGGCTGCAAAACTTCACTGCCTGAGGCAAGCTATATTTATTAATAACATCGTGTTTTTCCATAAAGAACCTATTTAACCTAAATCAATCATAAAAGAGTTTGCTTATATTAATGGAGAAGCTTCTTAATTTATATAAAAACAAGCTATTTAATTACGTAATTTATGAATGTTTTGGGCTGCATTAAAATCATCTAAGTGATCGATATCGATTGAATGCTCGGAGTTCATAATAAAACCAATAGAGCTAGGCTCTATAAATTTTCTATTTTCTAAGAAATTGGAAATTTTATTTATATAAATTGCACCATTCAAAAGATAAGTTGTTGGAAGATCTTGTCTTCTTGAGGCTTTAACTTTAGATTGTAATGAAATGGGATCAAGGGTATTTGCATTAGAAATCTCATACATCAAGAAGGGACTTTCATTAGATTTACTAATTGAAATACAAGAAGAAGCATTTTTTTTAAATGTGTATTGTAGTGCTTCATCAATATGAATCGAGTCTCTTAGGGGCGATGTGGGCTGTAATAATATGAAATAATCATGTTTGTTATAAAGCTTTAATGTGTGCAAAACAACTTCCTCAGATGTTGAGTCGTCTAAAGAAAGTTCTGCTGGTCTATTTATACAATGAAGATTCTGATATTCGCTGCCAATCGCTAATACTTCAGGGTCATTTGAAGATAGTGCCACTGATGAAATACGCTTAGAATTTATAGCAGCTTCGATAGTCCAGGAGATGAGTGGTTTTCCATTAAAGTCTCGAAAATTTTTACCAGGCAAGCCTTTGGAGCCAGCACGCGCAGGAATAATTGCTACAACCTTAGGTGAAGTATTAATCATCGCTATGCTCTTGATTTAATTTATTAAGATCTATTGGCTTTCCAATATCATCCCAGGATTCATGGATGGGAAATGCTATGATTTTGTTATCACGATCTCTTAGATCAAGAAAAAAGTTAGGCATGTCGCAATATTCGTTTCTCTCAAGAGTGTCTAGCGTTTTTGGGGATATGATATAAATACCGGAATTAATATACGAAATATTGATTGGTTTTTCTTCTATGGCAATAATTTTTAACCCGTCAGTTTTAACTACCCCAAATGGGTTGCGTAATTTTTGTTGCTTTATTGCCATTGTTGCATCAGCATCATTGGAAATATGAAAGTCTAAAATTGCTGAGAAATTTATATCACTATATAGATCACCATTAATTACGATAAATGGTAATTTAGGTCTCTCACTAAAAAGAGTCATGCATCCGGCAGTGCCTAGCGGCTTATCCTCTTGAATATAATTTATCTCTACATCCCAATTTGAGCCATCTCCAAAATAATCAATAATTTGATCCCCAAGGTAATGCAGTGAAATAAAGAAAGATTTAAATCCTTGTGCTCTGGCACTACAAATAATGTGCTCTAGCATTGGTTTGCCTGAAATTTTAAGCATCGGCTTAGGAATATCATTGGTTAACGGCATCATTCTCTTGCCAAAACCGCCAGCCATTATTAAAATCGGATTCTCTCTTACTTCTACCCGATCATCCTCATCCCATATATACAGAGCATGAATATAATTTTGATCATCAATAATTGGAATTTGTTTAACTTGATGTTGTTTGATTAAATTTTTATTATGCTCATCAGAAGCGCCCAACTCGGATGTAACTGGATTTGAGATAATAATTGTAATAGCTAAATCTGTTACAGATTTTCCAGCAAGAAGACCACGCCTGATATCACCATCAGTTATGGTTCCAAGTAATTTATTAGAAGAATCACTAACAATGCAGATTAAATAACCTGACTCATTAAGATTAGCAATTACATCTAGGATTTTTGCATCATCTTGCAGGATGAAGGATTGATCATTTACGTACATGTTTAATTAAAAATTAATTGCCTAAAGGGATATAGAGACATGTTGATATGGATCTATCAATGGAGATATTTATAGATATTGTTAATTTTTTTTTAGTGTCCACTGATTCTTGAGAATGTTTCTTTTTTTTAAATTATAAAGCATAAATTAATATTTTATTTTTACAGTTCTGAAATTTATGTAATCAGCAATGAGCTTAAAGGGCTTTATGATAGGAAGGTCAGTAAAACCTTATCTAGTTGTATGGGATGAAGATATATTTACTAAAATACTTCGTCCCGTAGTTAAAATACTTGTGCTATTAGATTTCCAAGGCATTTAAAAGTTTCTGTTCAGAAAAATCTTCATGAAGGAGTTCATGCCAGGTAACTAATTTCTTGCGAAAAAGAGGATCGGGATTAATTATCTCACTTGCTTTTTCTTTTAAGAGAGCTTGAAAACTCTCACTATCATGAATCATATAATTATTTAAAGGATATTTTAATTGCTTGATAAAAAGATCATGTGCAGATAGTTCTGGTAAATCGTCATGTTGAGGACTTTCTATTTCTAGAAAAATAGTTGGCATACCAAAAAAAGCTGCTTCACATGCAGCAGTTGAATTAAAAGTCATATGTAAATTATGAGTATGTAGGTCCTCAAACAAACTCTTAGCTATTGATTTCTGAACAAAAGGATAGTGAGTTAAAAAATTTTTTTGCTGTCTCATATCAGCCCTAGGATGATGTCTTAAGGTAATAGAAATATTTGAGTCAATAAAAAACTGACTATTATTTGCAATAAATCTCTGAACTTTTTTCTTATACAATTTTTCTTCTACATCATAGGCACCTCCCTCAGAAGCATCTTGAAGTGTAAAAATAATTTTTATTGACTGTTGTTGGTCAGGCTTAATAGATTGAGTGGGAGCCAGATATCCAATACTTGTAATATTTTCTTCAGAATAGTACTCAGAATGATCCTTGTTAATGAGAATCTCTTTTATCAGTCGTGAATGTGTTAATAATTTAATTTTAAGCGAGGTCTTAATTTTAGCGGGGGAGCCATCTTTTAAATATCCATAATGGCCATCGTAAATTACTCCATGCTGGTAATCAAAGATATTCCCGAAGGGAAATCTAGATCTCCACAGGGCAGCTTTATGATCTATGAGCGTAATAATATTTTTACACTCAATATTACGGAGAAATAATTTAGCTGACATTGTATTGATAATATCTTCAATAGATTGATTGGAATAATTATTTCGTGGCGATATCAAAAAAGGTAATTTTCTTAATATCATTCCAAATAATACGATGGGCCACATTTGAATGGCATGATCAGAGTGAGAAAATTTTGCAAAGGAGCCACTTAAATCTCCTTCTTCAAAAACAATATAGGTGAGGTTATTGAGCCTACAAAAATTTAGAAAAGGTTTAAAGAAATAATTCTCCCCCTTATCTCCTCTATTAAAAACTATAGAGCTGGAAAGGATAATATCAACTTTTCTAAAAAAAAATTGCGCCCTAATATAAAAAAATGCAGTTCTAAAGAATGATTTCATTGCTCATTATTAATAAAAAATTAAAATTTAAAATCTTTTGTTTTGATTGGTACGTCACTTAGAGATGCAAGCAATCAAATGACTATAGATCATAAAATTTCTTTTGTAGCACTGACTTCAAAGAAATAGTGCTAATTATATTATGGATTTTTAGGCTAGCTCCAGAAGCTCCATAGGGATTTTTAGAGAGGGAAATTTTTGCTTGAAAACTTTTACTGTAAAGTTTTTTTACAGCTTTTAAAATATTATTTTTATCAAAATCACAATCAATTATACTTATAGCTTTTAGCCTGCCATCTTGTCTATTTCCAAGATTGACTGTACCTTTTTTAAAGCTTGGTACTTCTAATAAACCGCTTGAAGAATTGCCAATGACGCCATCTACATATTGCAGCGCAGAGAAATATTTTAGCTGGCCTAATGATGGAAAAAGGAAGCAATTTTTAGAGTTTCTTGAACAAAAGTCTTGAATTGCATCAGCAATTTGTTCATTGAAATGGTCTGCATTTGGTAAAGTAAAAATGAAATTTGTTTCTTTGATATTCCTGAGTGCTGACAGCAATGATTTTACATTTTTTAATTGTTGTTGTTTTGTTTTAAGTGTTTCAGGATGAATGGTCACCAGCAAGTTCCGTTGCCCAAATTTAAAGTTCATTGACTTTTCAAGCTCAAGTTTATCCATTAGGCTTAGATCGTTAATTGCATCTACGCCTAAACCGCCTACCATGAATACTGATTTAGGATTTTCGCCTAATTGAATAACTCTCTTTCTATACTCAGGCGCTGCCACAAAATGGATATGAGCCATTTTTGAGATTGAATGCCTTATTGCTTCATCATAAGCTCCTTCTGTTACCTCTCCGCCATGAATGTGAGCAATTGGTATATTCATAATCATAGCTGCTGCTGCTGCTGAAAAAATTTCATAACGATCTCCCAACACCACAATCAAGTCGGGTTGCAACTTCTTGAAAGAATTTGAGAAGCCTTCTAAACCAATGCTCATCGAATGAATAATATCTTTGGGCGAATCCCCTTTAAAATTTAAATTTACCTTAGAAGAAATTTCGATTTGGTCTTTTTCAATCTCTTTATAAGTATGGCCATGCTTCTTAGACAGATGAGATCCAGTAACAATAATCTGCATGTTAATAAGTTTGTCTTGTTGTGAAGCAATAACTAACTTTCGAAGCAGTCCGTATTCTGCTCTTGAGCCAGTAATAAAGCATATTTTTCTTTTCATGTTTCTATTAAATCATCCTGCAAAAAAGACCTAATGGCTTTAGTTCCTATAACCTCATGTAATTTCATTGGTGAAATCCCATTCCCAGGTCTTTTAATAGTAATGTGGTCAGCAGTCAATACCTCGCCTTCATTAATATTTTTGCTTGCTATGAGCGATTTTCTTGCAATTGTCCTCATCTCTATCTCATTATTACTAGGAAGTTTGCAGCCATCCCCTAGGCCTGCTTCAATGTTCCTGATTGCGCAAACCATTGCTTTAAACTCATGAGGAGTGATGCTTGCCTTATGATCTGGGCCTGGCATACTAACGTCCATTGTGATGTGCTTTTCAATGATTTGCGCACCAAGTGATACAGCTGCAATAGCTGCCTCAATACCAAGAGTATGATCAGAATAACCAATATTAATTTTAAATTTTTGTTTTAAAGCAGGGATTACATTTAAATTGATGGTTTCAAACGGTGCTGGATAAAGAGAAGTGCAATGCAAGATTGAAAGATTGCTTTTAACTAATTTATTTCCTAGAAGGACATCAAGGGCATGTTCTATTTCTAGAATATCAGCCATGCCAGTTGATAAGATAACCGGCAAATTGAATTTTGCTATATGCTCTAAAAAAGGTAAATTGGTGATTTCTCCAGAGGGAATTTTAATACGATTCATTTTTAATTCTAAAAGAAAGTTTAAACTATCTATGTCAAAGCCAGTTGAAAAAAACTCAATTCCATGATGATCACATTCCTTTATCAGGTTGAAATGATCTTCTCTGGAGAGCTCTAAACCCTTTAGCATTTCATAATTTGAATCATTGTCTGCATCTTTATTTTTCTGATATGCAGCTTTAGGAGCATTTTCAGTAACCAATAAATCAGCATTAAAAGTCTGAAATTTAACCACGTCAGCTCCAGCCAAGGCAGCTTCCCTGATTAATTGTTTTGCTAAACCAATATCTCCATTATGATTTACACCAACCTCGGCAATAATTAAAGTTTTTGTAGCAGGTTTAATTGATTCCATATAATTATAAAATAACGCTGCTCGGAATATTAACAATTCGGGCTTCAAGCCAGGCAGTATTTGGTAAGCCATCGTTTAGAGCATTTGAGAACATTGTTAATTTATTCATGGGAGTCCAAATTGGACGTGTCATAATTTTTTGATTGTTCATACTAAAAAGAAACTCATCACGGTGAGCTTCATCCTGACAAAAAATTGTATTCAACCAGTAATTAGAGCGGCAGTTTTCAGGCTCTGTAAAAAAATAAAAATCTGAATCTTTGAAGAACTCCTGGTATTCCATAGCTAAATTTCTTTTTTTCTCAACAAAAAGGTTCAGAGATTCTAATTGAGCGCATCCTAGAGCCGCATTAAGATTAGGCATTCTGTAATTAAAGCCAATTTGATCATGCACAAAGTGAATATCGTTCGGGACCTTCGCTGTGGTGCTTAGGTGTTTCCCTTTAGTATATAACGCTTGATTGCATAAAATGGCTCCTCCCCCACCAGTTGTGATAATTTTATTGCCATTGAAACTGAGAGTGCCCATTAATCCAAATGTTCCTGTATGTATATTTTTGTATAGACTGCCCAGGGATTCTGCAGCATCCTCAACTACTGCAATTTTCCACTTCTTACAAATATTTATAATAGAGTCTATTTCCACTGGATGTCCAAAAGTATGCATGGGAATGCAGGCCTTAATAGGCCTCATAGATTTCTTTAATACGCAGATCCCTTTCTGGTCAAAGATAGCATTTTCATCTAACCAAGATTCTAGGGCGATAGGGCATAGCCCGAGTGTCTTCTTATCTACATCAAGCAGAATTGGCTCCGCATTACAGTAACTAATTGCATTGCAGGTAGCAACAAATGTTAAAGCTTGTGTTATCACAAGATCTCCAGGCTTGACTCCAGCTAAAAGCATCGAAAGATGCAATGCAGCAGTTCCATTCATTACAGCGATCGCATGACTAGATTGGGTGAAGGAAGAAATATTTTGTTCAAACTGATCAACATACTCCCCCACGCTGGAGACAAAAGTCGAGTCAATTGTTTTGTTGAGTAAATCCTTTTCTGAGCCTACAAACTTTGGTTCATGGAGCGGAATAAAATCATTAGTATGAAATTTCTCTCGGATGAACTGGGATATTTGATCTAACATTGATAATTTTTAAATGTTGTAAATATCAGATTTATACTTCGCAAGATTTTCTTTACCTTGAAACCATGCAATAGTCTCTCTAAGACCAGAAAAAATATCATATGTTGGTTCAAAATTTACAATCTCTTTGATTTTCTTGTTATCACACCATAAGCGCACTACTTCAGATTTTTTTGGTCTAATTCTTTGCTCGTCAAGAACAATTTCAATATCGCTATCCATCTCAGACTTGATAATAGATGCAACCTCTCCTATTGAAAACTCAGCATTTGAACCAATGTTAATAATCTCGCCAACCGCATCATTAGATTCTGCAAGTAACATAAAACCTCTGCAAGTATCTAATACAAAATTCAAATCTCTTGTGGGAGTTGTATCCCCAAGCTTAAGCTGAGATTGATTACTGGCAATTTGAGAGATTATTGTTGGGATAAACGCTCTGGCTGACTGTCTTGGACCATATGTATTAAAAGGTCTTGCTATAGTGAGGGGCAAGTTAAATGCATTGTAATAACTCATTGCCATTGCATCAGCTCCAATCTTAGATGCGCTATATGGAGATTGAGCTTGCAAAGGATGGCTTTCATCAATAGGAACATATTGTGCAGAACCATATACCTCACTGGTTGATGTATGTATTACTCGAGATACATTATTATCCAATGCAGCCTTACAGATATTAAGAGTTCCCGTAATATTTGTTTCTACATAGCTTTGTGGCGCAACATATGAATAGGGTATAGCTATTAGTGCGGCTAAATGAAAAATTGTATCTACATCCTCACATAGCTTTTGGCAGAAAAATGGATCCCTGATATCACCTGCAATAATTTCTATATTTTTTTGACAATTAATATCCTCCAACCAGCCCCAATTATTAAATGAGTTGTATTGAGCAAGGGCTCTTACCTTAAAGCCATTTTCATGAAGCATTTCAACTAAATGGGAGCCAATAAATCCGTCTGCTCCTGTGACTAATATGGTTTTATCTTTATTTATCATGATTTCTTACTCTTTATGTAATCTTTCTTACAGGAGACCCAACGTAGGTTCCAGGCTCAATAATGTCGCTAATAACAACCGACCCGCTCCCAATAGTAACATCGCTACAAATTGAAAGATTGGGATTAATGAATGCATTGCCTCCAACAAAGACTTTATCTCCCAATAATACATTGCCTCCAAGCACAGCATTAGGTCCGATATGACTATAACTGCTGATTTTACAGTCATGCTCTATTACAGCACCAGTATTAATAATCGAGTGAAGCCCTATCGATGCATCTGCATTTACAGAGGCTCTTGGAGCAACAAAAACTCCAGCAGAGATATTACAAAATTTGGAAATAAATGCTTCATGGCTGGCTATGTATATAAAATTGTCTTTCGAGTGATGCGAAACGACCTTCTTGCGCATTTCATTATCTCCAATAGCACAAAAAGACTGTGTCTCTGACTCTTTACCTTGAATAGAATATGACGAAACAAGTGAAAATTTTGGATTACCTTCAATAAAGGAGAATTTTTCTACAAAAGGGTCTACGAAGATTATACTTTCATATTCCGCCAAGCTATAAGCTGCCTCGCCAACAACTTTTGCATGCCCTCCAGCACCATAGATAATTAAGTTCATTGCCTACGATTATACATTAGGAATTAATCTTTAAATGTTGCTTTTGTGTAGTTCAAGGCAGTCTGTAGGGAGAGAATCATAGCGACAAAAAGCAAAATATTACTTATAAAAATTATTAAAGGATTATTTATGAGTATCCCCAATAGGAAGCTGCCAAAAGTTATAAATTGCGAAGAGGTTTTTAGCTTGGCTAAGAATGTTACTTTCGTAGCATCTAAGCGATTGTTTCGAGCATTAAGATCTCTCAACGCGCTGACCCAAAATTCTCTTGATAGAATTACTGCACCAAGAATTGCTATATACGGGCTCTTAAAATATACGATTAATGTGATAATCAGAAATAAAGTTAAAATCTTATCAGCAATTGGATCTAGAACTTCTCCTAAAGTAGATTCTAATGAATACTTCCTAGCTAGGTAGCCATCAAAATAGTCAGAAAAGCTTGCCATTACAAACAAAATAAATGCTATCAAAGGATGAAATGATACTAAGATCATTGCAAAGATAATTGGCCCAGAAAATAATCTGAAAAAAGTCAAAAAGTTAATAAAAAATTTCATTTTACTTTAAATTATGTTTTATGTTTGTAGCTAGTTTAATACTAATTCCTTCAACCATACAGATTTCACCAATAGAAGCTTTTTTAAGATTTTTAAGCGACTTAAAATGTTTTAAAAGACTATGTTTTTTCTTTGGGCCTAAGCCATCAATCTTATCAAGTGATGAGCTGTTAACTGTTTTATTTTTTTTCTTCCTGTTGCTATTAATCGCAAACCGATGAGACTCATCTCTAATTTGCTGTAATAGATTAAACCCTGGACTATTAACAGGAATTTCAAGAATGCCTTGCTCGGATAATATAGTTTCTGTTGCCCTAACCCTTTTTACACCTTTAACGATGCTTAAAATGATAGGTTTACAGGCTTGTCTAGCCTTAAAGACCTTTAATGCTGCATTCAATTGCGTCTTTCCCCCATCTATCAAGATGATGTCTGGTAAAGAATTCACTGTTGACCTATTAATCCTTCGTTCTAAGACATTCTCAAGGGATCCAATATCATTACCTGCATAGAGTGCAGGAATGTTAAAAAGTTTATATAATTTTTTTTCAGGGCCTTGGTTAGAAAATTTTACCAAAGACGCTACTGCATATTTACCAGCATGATGACTAACGTCATAGCCTTCAATTAAAAGTTTAGTTTTATGCAATCCAAGATAGTAAGAAAGATTTTGCATTGCATGATCATATTTGTCGGATTTTCTAATTTTATTTTCTATGACTTGGCTTGCATTGAATGTCGCGAGTTTAGCAAGCTGCTTAGTCCCAGGAGGAGTGGAACATGACATGCTAATTACTTGCTGAAATTTAAGATTTATCGCCTCACTAATTAACTTTAAGTTTTTTGGCTTCACCGTAAAGATCATTTTATCTGGTAATGAAAAGCTATTTTGATAATAAGAGAATACGAGGCTTTGAATTAGCATATCGGGATTGCTTAATAAATTTTCTTTGAAAAAATAAGTTTTAGTACCTCGTATTTTTCCATCTCGTGCAGATAAAATGCAAGCGCCAGTCTTTCCATGCTTTTCAACAAAGGCGAAGAAATCAATACTGGCAAGATTTTTTGAGAAGGCTTGTTCTTGCTGCAAAATATCTAAACTTGCAATTCTTTGCTTAAGCTCTAGAGCTTTCTCAAAATTACACTCATCAGCAAGTTTTTTCATTTGCGATAACATAAGTTTTCTAGACTTTTTACCTGTTGAGGCAAGGTAATTCTGGGAAGAGGAAATGTCAGTGCTGTAATCTATTTCATTAACTTGCTCCACGCAGGGAGCAGAACATCTTTGCATTTGATGCTCGATACAAGGTCTAGATCTATTTCTGAAAGTGCTATTACTACAGTTTCTAATTTGATAGATCTTTTGCAATTCTTTAATTGTAGATTTAACAGCATAAGCACTTATAAAAGGACCAAAATAATCTTTTGAAACAGCATGTTTTGATCTCTTCATGCTTATGCTGGGAAATTTATCATCCATTGAATAATGAATGTAAGGGTAAGTCTTATCATCTCGCAGCAAGATATTGAAACGAGGTAGATTTTCTTTAATCAGCGATTGCTCTAACAGCAAAGCCTCTGCTTCAGTTCGAGTGGAAAATGTTTCGATTCTATCGGTTAATAACCTAATCTGAGATGTCTTGCGATCCTTGATTGATGATCCAAAGTAAGAAGAGACTCGTTTTTTTAGATTAATTGCTTTGCCAATATAAATAATTTTATTGTCTGAAAAGAATTTATAAATTCCAGGAGTTTCAGGCACTTGCTTGAGATTGAGACTCATAAAAAGATTTCTTTAATCAACTAGATTTCATTATATCAATAACAGATTTTTGTATGTTTTCCAAAGATGAATAAATAGGATTAAAGCCTAGTTTCTTTGCTTTGTGATTTACAGAATAGTAGTTCTCTTTAAAGTTTTTGATATTATCTTGCCGCTCTACTAAAAAATTGAGATGAAATTCTGAATTAAAAAAATCTAAAATTGAAAATTTATCAATTGGCTTTCTTGTATAACAATCAAATGAATCATTAAGATTTTCAGATTCAATAATTGACTCGATAAGTAAAAATAAATCATCTGGACCAATATAATCTCGAATCATATTAGATGAATTAGTAGCAAATGTCGTCTTGTTTATCAAAGATTTAACTAGTTGAGATATAAAAAAATTTCCATCAATATCTAAATCATTACTTATATAATTAAATACTCTTAAATCTATTATGCTCAAATGTGATAGTGCTCGATGTTTAGCCTCAGCATAAAGCTTTGAAAGGGTATAAAAATCTGATGGTGCTCTAAAATCTAAATCAATTATTGCTTTAGAATCTTCACCTGCTGGCTCAGAAAATATATCTCCATAAACTGCACCCGAGCTAAAAAAAATGTATTTAGTATTGGAATGATTAACAAGATAGTTGATTGCAAGGTCATCGTATATTCGAGTTGTTTCCAGTAATGTAGCTCCTAGCTGAACTAATTTACTAGGATCTCCAACGCCAACACAATTAATAATTAAATCTATGTGAAGATCTATAGTAAATTCATCAAAATGATCCACACTTATATTTTCAGTAAGTCGGTTTGATTTAATCCAGGCTTGTAAAGCTAATTTATCCCGAACAAAGAGTTTTAAATGATATTTCTCATTTTTTGAATAGAGCTTTATCAGACCTTTAGATATTTGGCTTGATGCGCCAAGAATTGCAATTTCCATTTGATTGTTTAGCCCAACATAAGCATATATCTATTTAATTCCAAAAGTTGATTGAAGACGCTTTATTCCCTCTTGAATATTAACTGATGAATTTGCAAAGGTAACTCGAGCATACCCCTCGCCATAAATCCCAAAGCAATTACCAGGAAGCAATGCAACCCCTCCTTCATGAAGAGATTTATGAGCAAATTGATCACTTGTAAGCCCAGTTCCAGTGATGTTAAAAAAAGCATACATTGCTCCTTTGGGTAAATTACATGAAATTCCTTTAACACTATTCAACCCCCTAATAAATATATCTCTTCTATCCTGATACTTATCTCTCATTTCTAATATTGCACGCTGGTCACCTTCCAAGGCTTCAATACCAGCATACTGAATAAATGGGGGGACACATGAAACAATTGTATTGAGCATTAAATTCATCTTATCAATAATTTTCTGAGGTCCAATTGCAACACCTAGACGCCATCCAGTCATTGCAAATGCTTTACTAAAACCATTCAAGATAATAATATTATCCTTGCATTGATCTAAGTGTCCTGGGCTATAAAAATCTTGATCTCCCAAGATTAAACGAGCATAAATTTCATCACTCAATAAATAGATATTATTTTTTTTTGCATGTTCTGCAATTAAGTTTATTTGTTCAGGTTGCATGCATGCGCCAGTAGGGTTTGACGGAGAGTTGATGATAATTAACCTAGTTTTTTCTGTAATAGCATTAATCACATCACTCGCTTGAAGCTCAAAATTATTTTTTTCATGCAGCTGCACAGACACACTTTTTGCACCACACGCATTAATGGCAGAAAAATAAGTAGGGAATCCTGGATCTGGAATAATAACTTCATCTCCAGGGTTTGCAGTGCAAGCAATGGCAAGAAAAATTACTGGATTGCCACCAGGAGTTACAAGGATCTGATCTAACTTAGGCTCAAAACCTCTAGATCTATAGGTTGTATTTTGAATTGCCACTCGGAATTCATGTATACCTGCCGAGGGTGCATAATGAGTATGGCCATTTTTAATAGCTTTAATTGCTTCGTTAGAAATATTTTCTGGAGTATCAAAATCTGGATCACCTAACTCAAAATGAATAATGTCTTTGCCTGATCTCTCCAAGGCCTGAGCCTCTTCCAGGATTTTAAACATTGGCTGACCAGTTACTCGACTAGCCATATCAGATAAATTCAACTTACTTCCAAAAACTTGATTTTTTTAGTTCCTGAACATCGATATCCGAAATAGGATAGGAAAACTCATCACTGGGAAAAGTTCCATCAGCAACCTCAGCCTTATAAAGTTCAAGTGACTCAGTGAATAGATCAATAGCATTGTAAATAGAGGAGTTATTTACTTTATGCTTTATTACTTCATTGAAGAAATTTTTTGCAAATTTTGGCTTGAAGTTAGGGTATAACCCAAGAGCATCATTTGAGATTAGTAGCTGGCCATATAGCCCTGACCCAGCACCAATTCCAAAAATAGGAATGTCTACATTAGCTTGTATCATCTTGGAGCAAACTTCAGGAATTGCTTCCAATAAAATTGCTGTTGCACCAGCCTCTTGAAGATCTAATGCATCCTTTACAAGGCTTTCAAAATTTTTAATGCTTTTGCCTTGAACCTTGTACCCACCCAGTTGAGAGGAGCTTTGAGGAGTAAGTCCAATATGACCAAAAGCGATAATTCCTGCTTGAGAGATAGCTTTAATTCTACTGGTTATCCTAGAGCCACCTTCAAGCTTAATTGCATCACAATTGCCTTTCTTTAAAAAGCGGACTGCATTATCCACGGCTTGAGCATCAGATATCTCATAACTCCCGAAAGGCATATCACCAACTATGAAAGTATTAGGTGCACCTCTTCTGACGCTTTTACACATTGTTAGCATCGATGTCATAGTAATGGGCAATGTTGATTCATAGCCATGTTGAACCATCGCACCTGAATCCCCTACCAATATCAAATCTATTTCTGCCTTCTCGGCACAATATGCTATTGGATAATCATAAGCAGTAACCCATGTAACTGTATGTGGTTGCTGATTAGTAAATGAAAACTTCTTGGCACCCATAGTCTCTATACTTCCTTAATAAATATTTTTTCAAACGCATCTTCTGCTAGATCTAAGTACGGAAACATATTGTGTAAACCGTTACCTGAATCAATCTTTGGTTCAATTAGGGTATTGGGATGCAAGATAACGTCAAAAAAGATTCCGTCGCTGTTATCTAGATCTGATTGGTGTATATCCTCTAAAGACTCAATTTTTCTATACTCTAAGTCATAGGCATATGCAATTTTTTGAAAGTCTGGTTGGCTGTAACCATTTCCAGTTGCCTCATAGCGACTGTCAAACCAGGTGTCTTGGAATTGTTTTATAATGCCATAACCAAAATTATTCAAGACAAATAATTTGATTGGTAAATCAAAGTGTCTCATGGTTTGCAGATCTTGAATATTCATCTGGATACTGCCATCGCCAGTAAAAGCGATAATTTGCTTATCTTTTCTATGGAGAGCTGCTCCAATAGCAGCAGGAAATGAATAACCCATTGGAGAATTTCCTCCAGCAGTATATATAGTTTGATTACTTCTAGAAAATGCCTGAAAGACCCAGCAAAGATTCGCACCATCATCTACAGTCACTACAGCGTCTTCTTTAATCAAAGAGTTAATTTTTTTTACAACATCGTAGGGACTTAAAGAATTATATTTCTCAGCAGAGCTAGAGGGCCAATCAGTAAAATATTTATCTTTAATATTGCTACGATATTCACCCCAAGAAGGATTTAAATCTCCATCTACGCTTAAAGCACCAATAATTTCGTGAAGATTGCAAAAGTCCATTTGAATCATTTGGTGGTTAGGATTATTTTTATGCTTATCAAGCTCTCCTTGGTCAATATCTATAACCAAAACATTCGCATTTGCTGCAAACTTCTTCACATTCCCTCGCTGCCGATTATCTAGTCGACTTCCTAAAACCAAAAGTCGATCACAGCTTTGAAGGATGAAATTAGCTCCTCGATTGCCATATACTCCAATATTGCCATAATAATTTACATGATTGTGATTAAAAAAGTTCATCCCATTCCAGCTGGAAACGAATGGCAAGTTATTAGATTCAATGAAATTAAGGACGGCCTCTGACTGATCTGCAAGTCCAACCCCAGCACCAAATAAAACTAATGGACGCTGGGAGTCTTTAAAGAAATTTTTTATTGAGTTTTGAATAGAATCTTTGTGATCAGCGTCTAGTAAATTTAGCTTTGGCTGATTGATTAAGATAGAATCGCCAGCATCAGCTTGCTGCACATCCATTGGGACATCAATTAAAACTGGTCCCATTCTCCCAGACAGAGCAATTTCATAAGCTTTGGCTAACTCTATTTTTAACTCCCCTACACTTGTTACTTGAACAGCATATTTAGTAATAGGTTTAACCATATCT